>Ga0126373_10000324_pt1 | contig 31388 bp, 20 predicted proteins | sample PanSoiMetPlot_11_FD_92545 | JGI IMG/M metagenome (GOLD analysis project Ga0126373, IMG submission 92545) | Tropical forest soil microbial communities from Panama - MetaG Plot_11 | ecosystem: Environmental > Terrestrial > Soil > Tropical forest > Bulk soil | place: Panama | collected 2016-02-17 | reverse complement strand
TTCATGGCGAAGCGCCAGAACGTGGTGCCCACGGCGAACTGATGCGCGATCTGACCGAGTTCGGCAGTGGTGATGCCGAGCTGAGTGAGCTCCGCGGCGGTGGCCGGAGTGCCGGTATTGTCCAGCTGCAGCACGGCATTGCCCTGTGAATCCAGGCTCAAGACCTTGATCACATCGCCATTGCCGTTCGTGATCCATTCACCCTTGCTGTGGTCGTAATAGAAGTTCGGTACGGCGTAGCCCACCGGAAGCTTGAGGAAGTTGCTTACATACACCGGCACGGGCTGGCTGAAGTTGACGGTCTGTGCGCCGGCGGCGGCGGCCTCGTCGAAGCTCAGCTCGGCAGCATAGGTATAAGCGGTGCCCGTGGGCATACCCGCCGGCATCGTCTCAAGCCCCGTGCTGCCGACGGTGTATTCCGTTACGCGGAAGCTCCCGTTAGCGAGCGGCTGGGTGCTGCCGTCCGGCATCGTCATGGTCGCCGTGGTCCCAGCCGGGAAATAGACCGTCGCCTGACGCGTGCCGCGGGCGTCGGTGACGACGCTGCCCTGCGCGACCTGATCGGCCGCGGCCCCGAACGTCACCGGGGTGACCTTGGAATCGGGTTGGATCAGCATCACGTCGGTATCGACGCTCGTATAGACGTTCCAAGGCACCTGCAACTGGCGTTGCGCGGGCAGATAGCCCTTGAGCGCGTAATTGAGGGTGACGATGCCGCCGCCGTTCACGGCGAGATCGAAGTAGCCGTCGGCGCGGGAGAGGGTCTGACCGAACTCGGGATGATTGAGGGCCGTAATGGTCACGCCCGGCAGCGCGTTACCACTGGCATCCATGACCTTACCGCGGATGACGGACACCAGCATGGGATCGATCGCACCGGCCGCGACGCCGGTCTGGATCGGGTTTGAGCCGCTGTAGAGGAAGCTCGTCTGGTCAGAGAAAGTGGTAAAGCCCGTTTGGCTCAAAGGCGGCGCGACGGAAGCAGGGTCCGGCGGCAGGTTGCTGATGGCGATCTGGTTGGGATCGGTGGTGACATTGCCCCACTTATCGGTCTCGACGATCTGCAGGCGGTCGTTACTGCCGGCGGCGAGCGTCGCGGTGAAGGCGCCGGTCGCATCCGAGGTCACGGTCACGCTCTGACCGGTCTTGGTGTCGGTGATGGTGACGCTGACGTTCGGGGCCACGGAACCGGTCTTGCCGGTGATGGTGACCAGGCCGTTCGTGGGGCCGGTAATGCTGATGTCGCCGTTGACCACCGGGATAGGCGGGATGGTGTTGAGGTTGACGGTCTTGACGACGCTCGCGACGTTACCCGCCAAGTCGGTGGCGACAAACGTAAATGCGTTGTCGCCCTGGGTCAGGGTGACGGCATCGCTGAAGGAGTCGTTCAGCGAAAGCGGCACACTGGCGCCGTTGATGCTGAGCGTGCCCGCCTCGCTGATACTGCCTGTGATGGTGAGATTGGGCTGATTGGTGTACTGGCCGCTCGGACTCGTGATGGTGATGGTCGGCGGAATGGTATCCACCGTGAACGACACGGTGGCAGGCTTGGAGACATTGCCCGCGTAGTCGGCGACCGTGACGCTCAGGTTGTAACCGCCATCCGGGAGCGGGGAATTCGGCGTGCAGCTTGCGCCTGAGCCGCCGGCATTGATCTCACAGGTGACGGCGAGCGGGCTGCCGTTGGCCGTGACCTGGATGCTGGTGGAATCCACGCCGGTGTCATCGCTGTAACTCAAGACGATCGGGAGACGGTTGTGGTTGGTGTAGAGGCCGTTGACGGGCGAGGTGATCGAGAGCGTGGGCGGGATCGTGTCCACGAAGTAGCCGAGCTGTTGCAGGCCGTTGCCATTGCCAGGGCCGGCAGGCAGAGCCGCCTCCAGCAAGAAAGTTCCAGTCGCGTCGTAATGGCGCAGGTGCAGGCTGTTGGCCACCCAGGCACTGTGGTCCACGGCGTCGGCGACGAGTCCTAGCGTGCTCGCGCCGCTTAGGCCCGCGAAGGGCTGGATGACGAACTGGGCTGAGCCCGTCGTGTCCAGGCGGGTGAGGTTCCGTTGCCCGGCGACCCAGGCGCCGCCCTGGCCGTCCGGAGCAATGAAGCCGCCGAGGTCGATGGAGAGCGCGGCCGTGACAGTCTGGTTGCCCGCGGCGTCATAGCGCGCGACGTTGGCGGCAAACAGCACCCAGGTCTGCTTGAGGTCCGGGTCGTAGGCGATGGCGGTGGGCGGATTGGTGGTGTCGAGCGCGACGTCTAGTACGCGGTTACCGGTGGCGTCAAATACCTCGATGCCGTCCTGCTCCGCGACCCACAAATGGGACTGGTCGGGGTCGAGGCTCACACCCGTCGCATTGCTCGAAAGCCCGATCGTCCCCTTGAGGTCGCCGCCCATGTCGAGGCGGTAGAGTTTTTGCTGCAGGGCGATCCAGATGTTGCCGGCGGAGTTGTCCACTGCCATGCCGTTCGGGATGCCGCCGTGGAAGTTCGAGGGCAGGTTGACCGTGATGAGCGTATTGCCCTGGTGGTCGTAGCCGATGATCGCCTTCTGGCCGTACACCCAGACCGTGTCGTTCTCGCCTTCCACCGCCAGCGCCCCGGGGGTCTTGAGCCCCGCGAGCTGCAGCGCCACCGAGCCGTCCGCGGGCGAAACCTTGAGCAGCGTGCCCGGGAGCGTGAGCCAAACGACGCGCGCGTCGTGGTTGTTGGTGCTGGCGGCGAAGGCCAAAAGCGGGAAAAGGACGCACACAGCGGCGAGCGCGCGCTTGATGCGCGCGGACGAGAACACGGTCATGGAATGCCCTTTATTTAGGTTAAAAGTCCCTTTATCCCAAATTCCTTAAAGTCGCGGCAGGTGATTTTTTGTTCACACCTTCGCCGCCACGGGGATTAAATCAAACATTTGGTTTCGATAGCAAGCGCATGCCGGCCGACGGGCTTAGACCAAGTTTTATTGCGCCCAAACGCCGCGGCGGGCACACAACCGCGGCCTGGCGCCGATCACCTGCTTTGGGTTCGTGTACCGCGCGTGTCCAGCGACGGCGGATTCAGAAGCCCGCGCCGGTCACCGCCCCGGGCACGGGTGCGGCGGGCCGGTGGGCGACGAGCTCGCGCATCATCGCCGCATAGCGGTCCTCGCCCTCCGCCTGGTGGCTGTAGGCCTCCATGTGGCCGTTCATGGCCGCATACAGGGCCTGGATGCGGTCTTCCGGCGTCGGATGCGTCGCCAGCATGAGCTCCACGGCATTGCTGTCCGGGTCGAAGCTGTCCAGGGTCTCGAGCACCGAGAGCATCGCGTAGGGGTCGTAGCCCGCGCGGGCGGCGAGCACCACGCCGCGACGGTCCGCCTCGAACTCGTCATCCTTGTCGAGGCCCTTGGAGTAGAGGTCCTTGGAGGCCCCGGTCACGGTATCGAACAGCTTGGAGTTCTGCCCGCGCAGTTCCATGGCGATGTCCACCGCCTCCTTCCCCAGGTCCAGGCGCGCGGCCTTCTGCAACGCACGCAGATGGTGGCGCATGACGACGTGGGAGATCTCGTGGCCGAGCACGCCCGCCAACTCCGCCTCGTTGTGGAGGCGGAGCATGAGGCCGCTCGTCACGAAGACGTAGCCCCCCGGCGCGGCGAACGCGTCCACCGCTTCGCTGTCCAGCACGGCGAAGCGCCAGGGGAGTTGCGAGCGTTCGCTCTGGGCCGCCACCCACGTCCCCACCTTGTTGACGTAGTCCTGGACCGCCGGGTCGTCCAGGGGCTTGATGCCCCCCAGGATGACGGATGAGGCATCGGCACCGATGGCCTGCTCCTGCTCCGGCGTGGCGTCGCCCACCGCCTTCTTGACCGTACCGAACAGCTTGCCGAGGTCGATCGCCCGCGCGCCCATCATCGGGGCGGCGAGGAGCAGCGAGGCGGCAACCGCGAATCCGATGAACGCGCCTGTGGCCCGCTTCATGGCTGCTGCTCCATGTCATCCCCGAGGTAGTCGACCTTCACGGCGGAAAGGTGCAGCGCCTGGGCGAACGACGCCGCCTTGTCCGTGTCCGCGGCGTAGGCGCCGATGGCGGAGACCGCCGCCGGCGCGGGCGTCGCATCCTCGATGGTCCCCGTGTTGAGCCCGCGGACGCCCGCCGTGGCCGTCGAGCCGGCGGCTCCCATGCGCCCGCTCTCGAAGAGCGAGTACCAACTCGTCCCCCAGGTGTCGCCTGCCGGGTTGTGGGCGAACTTGATGCTCGTCATGACGAGCCAGCCCGTCTGCCCCGTCGCCGTGCGGACGTTGTACCACCCGCCCGTGCGGCTGGTGACGTCGAGGTCGGTGTTGGCGGAGAGGTTCGCGACCGCCTTGGCGTCAGTCGCGGGCGCATCGTCCAGTGCGGTCGCGACCACCGTATGGGCGCGCGTCGAAGTCCCCGCCCATACGGCGGTGACGAGGACAGCTGCGCCTGCGACAAGCATCCATCTCATGCGTCGTCTCCTGCGGAAGCCCGTCTCCGTTACCAGCGATAACCGCCCACCACGAACAGCGAGTCGCTGGTGTTGCCCGTTTGGCTCTGGTGCTGGTATTGAGCGCCGACGTAGTAGCTCGGCTTGTTGGGATGGGCGATCCAGGTGAACTCCAGATTGAGCGTATCGCCGCCCACCGGCGACCCGGAACTCGAGGACGAATTCCCGCCCTGGCTCGTGCCGAAGAAATCCCACTCGTAGCTGTCGAGGATCATCCACTTGAGGCCGTAAACGATCAGCGAATTGCTGTTGGTGCTCGAGAAGCCGGCGACGCTCACCGACGTGGACTGCTCCTCAGCGGTGATGAACATGGAGATGGCACCGAGGCTCGGATGGAAGTTCGCGTGCGCGCCGACACCCGCGGAAGCGATGCCGAGGCTCAAGGTGCTGCCGCCAACGGTCCCCCCGCCGAAGAGCGCGGAGCCCTGCACGTCCAGATACTTGCCGGCGTCGAAGAGCCTGTCGAAGCCGTAGGATCCATTCACCCCGACCATCCCGATGGAATCGGTCTCGGACGTGGTCCCGGTGCCGGTGCTGCTCGGCACGCTGCTCTGGAGCGACATCACGCCAACCTCTCCATTGACATAGGTGTAGCTGATGTAGGTGTCGTCCTGGTCGTCCGCGTGTGCCGCGAGCGGCGCCGCGGCCAAGGCCAACGGGATGAGAGCGAGCGGCAAGAATCGTGCGCGTTTCATAGAGCCTCCAGTTCGTTTGTTCTCTGTTACGGAAGCGATGAACGACATGCGGCACACAACCGCGTCCGCTGCAGCGGGAGCGTCGTACATGCATCTCACGTGTGAACCCCTGTCACCGGTCACTTGCCCCTGAAGCCTGTGACCGATGGCTATTAGCATCCGCCCCGCGACTATCCGAGTCAACGAAAGCGCAAACTTTTTATGCGCGCCGGCATGCCAGTTGTTTAGTGCCCAAAGAAACACCGGCAATCATGTCATGCCGGCGATGTATCCGCTGTATCGTTCCTTGCGATTCTGGCCACCCTGGCCTTCTTCCCGGCCATCAGGTAGCAAGCCGATAACAGACGATGGGCTCCGGCACGTTCTTGAATCTCTGTGGCCCCGCTGCCACGAGGCCCGAAGCCGATCCGCTGAGCTGTTGCTGGAATCCCTCACTCAAACCGATCTCCCCCGCTTTCGCCCAATCAGCGATCCGCGCCGCGACGTTCACCGTCATGCCGTAGATGTCGCCGTCGTGCATCTCGACCACCTCACCCCAATGAAGACCGCTGTGAAGCGTGAGCGCGGGGAGCCCCAGGGCAGCCGCGCGGACGGCGACCGCGCGGTGCAGTTCCTCGACCCCCGTCAGGCATTCCCTGGCGTCGCGGAAAGCCATGATTACCCCGTCCCCCGTGGATTTCACCACTCTTCCGCCGCGGGCATCGGCGATAAGGTGCGCCTCCTTCTGCAGCAGAGCGGAGGCCAAGAGTGCCGACGGCTCATCCTTAGCCGTGAGCGCGGTGTAACCGGATAGGTCGACCACCGACACGGCCGCCAAGCCGCGGCGGCCGGAAGCGAGCAGTGTCTCCGGCAACACCCGCTCCACGAAGCGGTTCACCCACTTCTCCATGCGCTTGCGGATGGGTTGGAACGTCGCCGCCACGATGGCGCCGGCGGTGACATAGCCCGTCTGCGGCGGCAGGTGCATCCAAAGCACGACGCGGGTGGCCACCAGGCGTTCGATGAATACGAAGACCAGCGTCAACACGATGCCGAGCAGTGTCCATACCGTGAAGCCGCGCAGAGCGAGCCGGGGATCGATGGCGCCCCGGTAGAACACCGAGAGTGCGAGCGCGACGATGACAATGAAGGGTGCCGAGTTGTACGCAAGCAGCAGGTAAAGGCCGAGCCAGCCGTAATCGAACGCCAACTCCGGGAACCAATACTCGGCGAGGTACATGGCCGGCGCCAGGACGGCCGGGAGCAGGCAGAGGATCACGGCGATCCAGATGGCGGTCCAGATCCACTCTATCTTCGCCCGGTCCTCGGGACTTCCCAATGCACGGTGGAACTTGAGCAGCCGCAAGCATTTGAAGACTGGCAGGCCGAGCACATAGATGCAGCCCAAGTTGGAGAAAAGGATGGCCAGCGACAACAGAGTGTCGGCAGGCTCAGGCAGGTAATCCGGCAGATAGATGTTGCCGCGCCAGAGGAGGCCCATGGTGCCGATCAGGTACACGGCGAGCAGTTTGCGCACCACGCGGGCCGCGGTGCTGCGCCGCGCTGGGACAGGCATGGCTTTCGATCCGCGTGACGCCTTCAAGAAGGCATCGAGTTCGTCTTCGCTCACCGGCCGTGGGAAGCGCTGCCAGAAAGCCAATACCGCATAGGCCGCCGCCAGCAACAGGAGGAAGGCGGCCGTGTCGAACGCGAGACGCACCAGGAACGGCAGATGGCTGTAGAGAGCGAAGGTAGGGAGCGTGATGATCAGGCCGAGGTAGCAGATGCTGAACGACCACCAGCCCAGACCGATGCCCAGATACCGGGTCGCATCCTCCTTGCCGCTCTTGAGCAGTAGTATCAGGCTCAAGACTGCGGCCGTCCCCACCGACAGGGAAATTATGCACAGCAGGAGATGCGCGGCGAGCGGCGAGACCTGCGCCAAACCCCAGACAGCTTGCCAACTGATGCTCACATCGCCGTTCTTGAAATAGGCGTCCATGGCCGGATCGATCAGGATGTTGATGTGCGGGGCATTGGGTGCGCCGGCGAAGAGCCAGATAGCGACGCAGACCAAGGTGGCCGCGCTGCAAGCCATCGCGAAGATCCGGAGCAACTTGGACGTCATGGGCCACCCCTAACCCTGACTAACCCCTCTTAGTAGACTATCACCAACTGAGGCGGGATCCGAACGTGTACTTGCGCATGCGACGCCTTGGGTATTGCGCCGTTAGATAGAAGGCTAACTAATTCAGTCTGAATATCGACGAAACGAGTCCACTCAACCCTATTCAGTACACAACGAATTCCTGATCTCATTTGAGGGCTGCTTTTGGCCGAAAGCGGACGCGGCACAGGGTACGGGAAATAAGCGCGGGATCGGGGTGACGGCGCGTGAAAACCGGCCTGCTACAATCCTTGGGTGTCACGCCTCAAGCGCGCGGCCTGGAGACGAGATTCAGGGGAAGCCACATGATCGACGCGCGCCGGGGCCAACCCTTAAGTACCCGCAGTCTTGAAGCGGCTGAACAGTATCAACTGGCGGTAGATCACATCCTGGGATCCGAGACGGGCGCGGCAGAAGCCCTCGATCGGGCCTTGGCGCTGGACCCCGATCTCGCCCTGGCCTCAGCCGCACGCTACATGCTTGCCAAAGACGCCAAGGCTCCGGACGCCGACACCTTCAAAGAGCGTGCGCTCAGGTCGGCGGAGACGGCACTGCCCTGGGAGCGCGCGCATATCCTCGCGCTCTTCGCATTGCTTGAGGACCCTTATTCCAATCTCGCGGCGACCGAGGCCTACATCGCCGGCAATCCCAGCGACCTCCTGGTCATCTCGCAACTTTGCGGCTACCTGATCTTCTACGGCGGTGCGCGCAAGCTTGAGCGTGTCCTCGGCATCATGGAATCGGTCGACCCGCGTCTGCAGGATGACTGGGCCTGCCTCGCGCGTGTCGGGTTTGCCGCCAGCGAGGCCGGAGATCGGGACCGCGGCCGCGCCCTCGTCGAGCGGGCGTTGCGGCAGCGGCCGCAGTCGCCCTACGTCATCCACGCCTATGCTCATGTATTGCACGATCAGGGCAAGCCTGAAGAATCGCTGGGGCTGCTGGGTGACTGGCTGGACGAACATCGCCGGTCGGCGGAAGGCGGCGCCATGTATGGTCACGTGCAGTGGCATCTGGCGCTGGCGGAATGGCAGTCGGGGTCGGCCGAGCAGGCGTGGCAGCGCTACCAGCGCTACTCTTCACCCGAGACCACCCGCTGTGGCCCCGTGCTGACTCTGGCCGATTGCGGCGGTTTTCTGCTGCGCGAATACCTGCGGACCAGGGCTCCCCGTCCGGTTTCTGCCGCTGTCCTGGCGTTGTCCGAGCGCTTCAGCGCAATGCTTTCGCATCCGTTCATCGCGCTGCATCTCGCCGGGATCCAGGCATCCGCCGGCGATCTCGCCTCTCTGGAGAATATTCGGGCAGCCATCGCGGCCCAGCGGCCCAGCGAGCAGACGCGGCTCTCACTCTGTCTGGTCGATGCGGTCGGCCACTTCGCCAGGGGGCAGTACGCGGATGCCGTCGAATCACTGAAGCCGGTGACAGTCGATCAGCGCATCAGCGTAGGGGGAAGCCGCGTCGAACGCGTGCTGATCGATCTGCTTGAGGCTCGAGCGGCTGAGCTGGCTGCGTAGCTTGCGAACCTCCGCTTAGGCGGACTTGGGCTCGCCAGAAGGAAAGCTCTTGGACATGAGTCCATCATCTCAAGCATCATCGTGGTCACGTCCACAGAATCGCTGACGTCCGCTTTTGGCCGTAAGCCGGCGTCCAGAAGGCAGCGATCTTGCTTCAGCTGCGCCGGCCCCAACCGAAACGAAATGGACGGTCCTTTGATTCAAAGGTTCGAGCGGCGTTCCGCTCCGGGAACTACTTCGCCTCGGCGAGCTCTTGGCCATGCAATGCCAACAATGCCTTGAAGGCAGGGACTCCGAATAAGGGGCGCCAGGCCGGGTCGTGGGCAAGCACGCCGGCATGAGCCCCGTGTGGCGCCTTGAGCGACTTCGTCAGGATAGCGACGGCATCGTCCTTCTTCCCGGTCCAGGCAAGCACCAACGCCGCGTCCGAGGACAGGCTCGCGTCATCACCGCTCCAGCGGTCCGGACTCTCCGACAGATGTGCGAGTAGCGGGGCAATTGTCCTCAGCGCAGCCTCCGACTGGTCGCCGAAAGCCTGCAGGAGCGCCACGCGTGCGAGATATGCCAGCTCAAGGGGATGGGCCGCCTCATCATCCACCGCGCTCGGGAGACTAAGCGCCGCGAGCGACTTGGCATCCTGCTCGCGGCCGAGGAGGCGCAGCGACTCCGCCGTGAAGGCATCCGTGAAAAGCGACCTCCCGAGGACGGGTCCGAACAGCGCTTCGTGGTCGTTGAGGTAGTGGTCCGGGAAGGCCTTGAGCGCGGCGATGACTTGGGCGTGCTTGCCCTCGAGATGGCTAACCTCGATGCGTCGCGCAATGAGCCATGGGGCCGTCGGAGGGATGTTGTATCTACCGAAGTCTCCCCCCATTACGGCAGCAAGACGCGGGACATCGCCACGCTCGGCAAAATCCACCTGGGCCCGCCACATGACCAAATTCCCCCACAGGGGCCAGCGCACCGCGGCGTCCCCAAGGTAATCAACGGTGTCCTGGTACTTGCGTTCCGAGTAGCCGACCTCGCCTTCGAAGAGCGGCGTCCGGGTCGTATAAGGGTCCAAGGTCGAAGAGACTCTGAACTCGTCGAGCGCCTCGTCCCAGCGGCCGAGGTGGCGCAGCGCAAAGCCGCGGAAGAAATGCACGAAATAGCTCTTGGGGAGCGACGGTTCCAGCGCACGGAAGTCGCTCTCCGCCTTGTCCCAGCGTCCGGATTCGATGTCATCCATCGCCGGGGCGAGGCCCGCCTCCGGCAGCCCCGGAGCGAGCGCCAGAGCCTTCGCGATCTCGGAATCCACCTCGCCGCTTTTCTGGTATTGCAGGTCGAGAGAGCCCGTCATCACGATGAGCATGGCGAGATAGGCATGCGCCTGCGCGAAGTTCGGATCCGCCGCCACAGCTTGGCGGATCAGCGGCAGACGGTCCTCGGGCGGCCCGAAATACGAGAGCGTGGCGAGCGCCTGATGCAGGAGGCGCATCGCCCGCGCGTTCTTCGTCGTCGGATACCCTTTGGCGAACCAGTCGTCGCTATGCGTCAGGAAGCGGACCGGGCCTGCTAACTCCGTTGCGTTCTGCTTCTCGATGTCGACATCCGCTGCGCTCGTCGCGTAGTTACCGGTCGTCGAGTAAAGCGATTCGGATCCGTCCGACGCGATGAGTTCGGTCTTGATCTCATACGACGACTTGTCGTCGGAGCGGCTGATCGAGCCCTGCAGCGCCAGCGTGGCACCGGTCGCCTTGAACAGGTCCTTCAGGGGCAGGGGCGCACCGTTCGCCGCCGGGAACGACCTGTGCGAGATAACCTTGAGTGTCCCTAAGTTGGCAAACTCGTTCTCGATCGTCTCCTGCAACCCGTTGACGAGCGCCCCGTCGACCTCGCCGCGGCGGTCGAACGGCAGTACGATAATGGCCTGGCTATCGTCGGCCAGCACGGAGCGCCGGGAGTCGAGCTTCCAGAGATAGACCCCTGACGTCGACGCCACGATGACCGCCAGAAGCGAGAAGACCATTCCGGTCCGAAGACGCAGCCGCCTCCAACGGCCGTAGCGGTCCGGATCATCACGTGAGGGAGGAACGAATGTCCAGGCCAAGGCGACCGCTATTGGGAACAGGATCGCAACCGCCGCGATGAGATAGCGGACGTCCTCCCGGGTCAACCCGATATCGGGAAACACCTGGTTCGCGACGAGGATCAGGACCCAGCCGACCGTCGCATACAGGCTCACCACCCGGAACAGATGGTGCTGCTTCAGCCTCGCGAGGAAACCGGGCCCGGCCGATTTCGGTACCGGCAGACCGCTTTCCCAGGGCAGCCTCACGGCGTAGAGCGAGAGCTCCTCCTTTAGACCTTTAAGCTTATGGGCACCGAGCGCGGCGAAAGAGAGCTCAGACTTGCCTCGGACCTGGTCGTAGACCGCCTGCGTGACCGCGATGCCGCCGGGCGCTGCCTGCGGCTCCACCCGGGCGGCGACATTCACGGTATCCCCGAGGATGTCGCTGCCCTTCCGGATCACATCCCCTACGTGCACGCCGATCCGCACGACCAGCCGCTCGCCTGCGGGCCGGGTGGCGTTGTATTCATGCAGGCGCTTCTGCAGTGACGCTGCGCATTGGACCGCGGCCAAGGCGCTCTTGAATTCCACCATCAGCGCGTCGCCAATGGTCTTGATGAGCCGCCCGTGATGTTTGACGATGATGGGGTTGGCGAGGCCCTGCTTCACGTCCAGGAGCTGGACTGCGAGCGCCTCGTTGTCTTGCGCGAGAGTCGAGTAGCCCCGCACATCCGTGAACATGACCGCCGCCATCTCGCGCGACGACGCGCGGCCCCTGTTCGCCTTCTTCTTTGCCATCCCCACGCCCCCGTCTTATACGATCCCCCGGGCTAGCAAAGCATACCGTGAAACACGCCCGCGATTAGCGTCCCACTCCCCGGGATTTATGGAACATGCCGGATACCGGAGACGGCTGGGCCTGTACCCAAGAGGAGCGAAATGGACGGTCCTTTGATTCAGAGGTTCGAGCGGCGTTCCGCTCAAGAAAACAACGCGGGCTGGAGCCCGATTATACGAGCAATTAACAAGTCAGGATTTGACTCCTCTCACTCCTCTTAGAGGCAAGGCCGTGCCGGGCTCACCGGCACGGCCTTTGTATTATCCAGATTACCGCTGACCGCTGTCGTGATCGTCGTCCTTGTCTTCGTCGCTATCCTTCTTGTCTTCGTCCTCGTCCTCGCTCGCTTTCACGCCTGCGGCCTTGAGTTCGTTCTCGGCCTGAGCGAGGAGATCCTTGGCCTTCTGCGCATGTCCGCCCAAGTCGAACTCATTGGCTTTCTGCGCCGCGTCGATGCGCTTGCTGGCGTGATGGATCATCTCCATGGCGGCCTGCAGGTTGGGATGCTTGTGCTTGCCGCCCTCACCCTCATGAGCAAAAGCGGTGATTCCCGCCCCCACGAATATGCCGAGCAGTGCAGCTACGATGAACTTCTTCATGATGGGATCCTCGTGCATTGGAGAGGAATACCATGATAAACCCGAGGTGTGACGGTCACGTGGACCACGGACATCAAGAGGCCCGCGCGCAAACCTTAAGCTCGCTTTAACATAAACGCTCACGCCTCCGCGGCTTTAATTGAGGCATCTTTGAGCTTGAGGCAGTTAACGGCGCTTTCTCTCTCGGAACACCCCAGCGCCCCTAACGCACCGCTCTGCAGTCCGCTCCGCCCGCCGTCGCCGGCACGAGCTGCCCGGCCTGCAGCCGCCAGGGCACCCGGCAACGGACCTCCGCACTCACGGCGGCCGGATCGCGCTGCTCCAGGTGCACGTCCCACAGACGCGCGCTCTCGGCATCGTTCGAGAAGGTGCTCACATAATCGCCGCGCGGGCTGTAACCCAGATGGTCAACGAGACGGCTGTCGCCGGGCAGGGTCATGAGCAGCGCGCCGTCCGAGGCATCCAGCACGCGCGGCGGCTCGCGGTAGCCGTTCGCCAGCAGGAAAGCGCCGTCCGGGCTGTATTCCACGTAGCTCAAGCTGAGCTGCTCGTTCTTCATCTGCCAGCGCGGCGTGTCATTGCCCGCGTCCCAGACCTGGAGCGTCCCGTCCCGATGGCCGGTGGCGAGCGTCTTGCCGTCCGGGCTGTAACGCAAGATTTCCACCGCGCTTCCGTGGGTATCCCAGTGGAGCTTCTCCGCGCCTGTGGCGGAGTCCCACACGTGCACCATGCCATCCGGCGTCGCCGTCAGAAATTCGCCCGACGTGGGCGCGAAGGTCACGTCGTCGTCGTAGCCGCCGAGATGTCCCGGCACCCGCAAGACGCGCTTGCCTGCGCTGAGATCCCACAATTCCGCGTGGTAATCGATCTCGTTTTGGTTCGGGTCCTCGCGCACCGTGCCGGCCATGCGCGTGCCGGTGGGGTCGAAGCGCGGGTAACCCACACAACCGTCCGGCATGGGGAAGGAACGGACCAGCTTCATGCCCGCGGCGTCCCAGAGCTGCCCGCGGCTTCCGCCGATGTCCGGGTTGAAGAAACGCTTCGCCAGCGGCGCATCCGTATCGTCGCCGCAGGTATAGACATAGCGGCCGTCCGGCGTGAAGGCCGGGGCATGCACGTAACGCAGTCCCTGATCCAGGAGGCCGAGCGGCCGACCCGAAGCGTCCCACAGGCCGGAGACGTGGGCGGGGTCCGCATCTTCCACCACGAAGCGCGAGCCGTCCGGGCTCCAGGCCGCGCTCTGGGCAAAGGTCTTGTCCTCCGGGTGCTTCGGGTCAGGCGGGATCTGGATCGCCTTCAAGAGCCTGCCGCCCCCGTCCCAAAGGTTCACCACGTCGTAGTGCACCGTCAGCATGCGCGACTCATCCGGCCTGAACACCGGCATGCCCCCTACCACGCTCCGGTTCGCCGCCAAGTCCGCTATGTCCCAGGCCTGCACCACGGCGCCCGGCGTGTCGAAGGTCAAAAGCGTCTTGCCGTCCGGCAGGAAAGCCGCGCCGGTGCCCCTGAGGGCCGCCCGCAGCGTGTAGTCGGTGAGGTCGTAGAGCCAGATCGCGGAATCCTTGCCGTTTACCGTGGCGTAGTGCCCGTCGCGGCTCAGTGAGATGCCGCCTGCTTCCTCGTCGAGGCGCGCGAGGTCTTCCACGAGCTTGCCCGTGGCCACGTCCCATACCCGCGCGCTCTTGTCCTTGCTGGCGGTGATCAGCCGCTTGCCGTCCGGGGTGAACTCCGCATCGTTGACCTCGTCGCTGTGGCCGCCGTCGTAGTCGTCCGCATTCTTCTGGGCGATCTTGGCGATGCGCCGGCCGGTAGCGAGATCCCAGACCTGCGCGGACTTGTCCTGGCTCACGGTGGCGAGCAGCCGGCTGTCATCGCTGAAACTGAAGTTCGTCACCTCCGCCGTATGCCCGCGCAACACCTGCTCCGCCGCGCCGTGCACCCCGTCCCAGACATGCACGCTGTCGTCCTTCTGTACGGTCACGATATAACGCCCATCGGGGCTGAAGCCCGCGTGCTCGTAGTGGCTGTCCAGAGGCGGCAGGCGGAAAAGCTCCTTGCCCGTGGCCGTATCCCATACCTGCACCAGGTTGTGGCGGGAATCCCGGGTCAGCATGCGCGCCCCGCGGGCGTCGAACACCGCCCGCACCAGGAAGCTATCCGGAAAGGCCAGGCTGTAAAGCAGCTTGCCGCTGGCCCCGTCCCACACGTCCACATCCGCCTTTTGGGACATGGTCTCCGGCTTCGTGGCCCCGACGATGTAGCGTCCATCCGGGCTCATGGTTGCACCCACCAACATCGCCCCCGTGCCCTTGAGCGTCAGCAGCGGCTGGCCCGTGGCGGAGTCCCAGACCCGTGCCGTCTCCGTGCCGCTCGCCGTGAGAAAGCGCTGCCCGTCCTCGCTCACTTGGCCGGAAAGATAAAGCCCCGGCACCGGCACGGTCTCCTTGAGTGCATGCACGTAACGCATGCTCCGGGCCAGCAGGAAGCGCAGCGCAGACGAGCGGCCGCCGAGCCGGTAGGCTTCGCTCAGGTACACCGCCGCCTGCAGCGGTTTGCCGTCCACGAAGAGCTGCCGGCCCGCCTCCGTATAGCGTGCCGCCGTCGCTTCGCGGGTCTTCTGCTGCGCCACCGATATCCAGCCGCCGATGAGGATCGCGAGGACCGCCAGCCCCGCCGCGGCCCATTGCAGCCGCCGATGGAGGCGCCGCTGCTTCTCCCGCTGTTTCAACTCGTCGTAGCCCACGCCCAGCAGCCCCGCCAGGATCTTGAGACGCGCGTTCGCTTTGCCGTCCTTGTCCGGCCTCGCGTCCGCCGCGATCGGCTCGGTGCGCGCCGGCGTGAGTTCGCCGGCCTCGTCCACCATGAAGCGCAGGGAAGGAGGGAAGCATTCCAGCTCGCCGGTCCCCGGCCGGTCCGTGGCGTTTGGCTCGCCGTCCACCACCAGGCACAGCACCCGGTCTGCGCGGCCGAGCCGCTTGAAGCTGCGGATCTCCCCGTCCACCCAGCGGCTCACCGCCGCCCTGGGAGAGCAGATCACGATGAGATAACGGGACTCGCGCAGGGCCGCGTCGATGTTCTCGCCAAGGTTGGCGGAGGAAGGGAGTTCATCGCGGTCACGGAACACCGGGTAGAGGCGCTTCGGCACCGCGCCGTCCCGCGACGGCCGGCCGACGAGTCTCGCTGGCGTGCGGAAAGACTCCAAGGTTTTGTGCAACCAGTCGCCCCAGGCCTTGTCCCGGTGGCTGTAGGAGATGAAGGCCCGATATTTGAACTCTCCACCCGGATCCATTGCCTTCCCCGGAGCAATGCAGGTGCCTATCAATATACCCCGCTTATGGGGAAAATTTCCCGCGGCGCCTCAAGCGGATGGCTCCAATGGAAACGTCTGGGGACAGACGCGATCCGCGCCCGAGCCACCCTCCATCGCGGCGCCGGCGGCGTTTCTCCAATCCAAATCTCGAGCAGCGTTTCGCTCTAGAAACCGGGGCTGTCCCCGTTCATTTTTCAGACGGACGCTTCGTCCAGCAGGGACCGGACCGCGTGCGTCAGCGTCCTGATGTATTGATCCACAGGGGGGTCCAGGGCATCGAACCAATGCGGGCAGCTCAGGAAGTATTCCATGGATTTCGTGGCCGGCACGTTTTCGATCCGGAATGGGAGGATCGGGACCATCTTCCCGGCCGCCCGTTCGATCTCACGCATCACCTGCCCGGAGCGGTTGGAATTCGAGGAGAAGATGATCACCATGCAACGCGTCGCGTTGATGGCGTCGATGATGGCCTCGCCCCACATCTTCCCCGGCAGGATGTCGCGCGGGGCGATCCAGACCTTGAGCCCGTCCTCTTCCAGGCCCGTGCAGACGGCGTCCGCGACGGCCTGGTCTTGGGATGAATAGCTGATGAATACGTCATGTTCGACGGCGCGCCCGTCACCCGTACCCTCGTTCGCCTTCGGTGCCGGCCCGTGTCTCGCATTGGGCGGCGCGCCGGCGGGGCGTGACCCGACGCGATGGACGAGATGGGTGTTGAACAGATCCACCAGGAGCCGCGACCCCCAGGCGTGGAAGACCGCCGCCGCGAGAAATACGCCGGCGACGAGGGCGGTCTCGACCGCATCCGCCGGCGAGCGATAGAGCACCCACCACACGCACACGGTGGGCGCGGCGCCCGCCGCAGTGGCAAAGATGCCGAAAAGCATCAACCGGTTGCCCTCGGCTTCCCAGCGCTGCACCAGGTCGGCTGGCGCGGACTCGAGACGCAACCCGGCGGGATTGCCCCGGTGGCGGCTGAGTATCCGCCAGGCTAGTTCGTGCGCCTTCAGCGTGCGAGCCGCCACCAGGAGCAGCGCGGTGATCCCGGCGACGAACAGGAAGCTGGAAGCGGCGACGAGCCCGACCACGACGGCGGGCGGGAAAGCGAGGCCGAGGACGACGATGGCGATGAACCAGAACACGATGAGCACCATCGCCGCGGCGAGCGAAGCCACCAGGGTGGGCGCGAGGCGGGCATCGAGCCTGAAACCGCTGCGCTCGAGGGCTTCAAACGCTCTGGCGGCCTCGGTCCCGGGTTCAAGCGCGGCGTACGGCGCGAACGCCTTTTGGCGGCAGGAGGCGAGATGCCGTCCGATGGCGCGGAGGAACGTGTAGGCCGAGTAAGCCCACAGCGTGAACAGGCCCCAGAAGAGGAATGAGGTGACGGCGAGGCGCTCGCTGTCTAACGGTGTTTCGGTTGGTGATGAACGCCCGCCCATGCCGCTACTCCCCTTACGCGCCGGCGCATGAGACTAGTATGGCATAGGGGCCGCTGCGGCTCCGCAGGATAACGGCAAGCGTCCGTGACCATCAATCGAAATTCCGCTTTAGGCTAGAAGCGGAGCGAAATGGACGGCCATTTGATTCAGATGTTCGCGCGGCGCTCTCCGCAAGAAACCGTGGACTGTGCCCGATTATTCCTAGGTGCAAGCGGCGCCGTTGGCGGCCACGATCTTCCTGGCCTCGCCATCCATATCGGCGTCCCACTTCACCCCGTCGGTCCAGACGCTGCCGTTCCAGTACATGGTGCCCGCGAGCGGGCCCTCGTTGCAGTACACATTGCAGCCGTTGCCATCCTTGCTGCACGGACCGTTGCCCGATTCTCGCTGCAGCCGGTAGGCCTCGGCGGATGCGTTCACACAGAGGAGCACCACGCCGGTGATGACTGCCGTCGCAAGCGAATTCCTGATGTCCATGAGCTATCTCCCTAATTATCGGAACACACCCCGCCCCAGGTCGACTGCACCGGCATGATCAGGATGCGGGTGACCGCGCCATTGCGATTGGGCGCTTCGAACCAAATGCCCGTCTTGGTTACGACGAGCAGCGTCCCGTCGTCGCGGGTAGATGGGCAGTATTGACCGAGATGCGAGATGACATCCTTGATGGGCGTGCCCACGCGCAAGCCGTCGGCCGTCGCCCACTTGCCGCACATCACATTGATGCCGCGCAAGCCGTGCTCGACGGTCGGTTCGATGCCGGAATCCATCCAGGTGAATTCGATGCATTCATCGTTGTACCAATAGTAGACTTCGTCCGCATCGTAGCCGGGACCGCGGAAGGTGCTGCGCCAGGCATTGTCCGGCTCGCCGAGATGCTGGACCACCTCGCTCACCTTTGTGTCCAGTCCCACCGGCCCGGCCCTCTCGCCGGGGACCAGCAGATGGTCATAGTCCATGTCGCGTTGCCCCTGCAGGTGCGGGTCCGAGTCCTTCACCCCGCCGCCGCTAGCGCAACCGGCGCCCAGCAGGGCGAGAGCCAGCGTCACACCCAAGCGGAAGGTCGTAGTACGTACGGTAACCATCTGTGCCCCCTCATTTCGATACCTAAGGATCGCCGCTCATGATAGCGCCACGGAGGTTCGCTGTTAAAGGATGAGAAAAAGCTCGAGCGGCGTTCTGCTCAATCAATCGAGGGCTATGCCCGATTATTCACCTTTCGGCACAGCGGCCGCAGTCACTTTGCGCTTGAATCGCCCACGCCGGCGTGTCGCTGGCGAATGTGCCTGAGCGGTCTTCCGTTTCGGCCTCTGCTAGCAGCTTGCCGGTGCGGGTATCGTAGAGTTCATAGTCGTCGGGAAAGCCGCCGTGACCCGGCCCCCAGACCACCACCGCTTGCTTGCCCCCTTCCATGAATTCCCAAAACCAGACCATGCCAGGTCCCAGTTCGCCGTCGACGTGGAAGACCGTCGAGCCTGAGCTATAGAACCCCACGCCAAAAGCGGCCGCGCCAGGCACCATGTCGGAATATTTGAAGGTCTCCACCCAGCCGATCGTCCTGCCGTCATCGGCGACCTTGACCTTACGGAATCCAAGTTGCCCGGGATCGCCCGCCGCATCTCCGGGCAAGCGGCTCAGCACCACTTCGCCCTTATCGCTATAAAGGATGTGGAGGTCGCCGGTCTCATAGCTCTGATGCTTCTTCGCCGGTTCGACAAATTCGTTGCTGATGCGCGCCGTTGCCAAGGGTAGCGCGCCGTGATACTCGGTGGTGACCACCGGCGTCACAAAAGCATTGGAAGCATTGGTCACGCTGGTAGCAGCGGCCGGAGCAGCGGTATCCGGCGCCTGGGCGGAAGCCACGCCGGCAAGCAGAAAGCCGGCGGTGAAAACTGCGAACGAATTTAGCGTCTTGCCCATGCTTGGACCCCTTTTTTCAGTTAGTTCTTCGTTGACTCGTGTCAGTAATCATCTCGTCGCCGCGGCCGCTTGTGGACCACCACCGTCTTCTCGAAGCCCTCGCCCCCTAAGGCCCAGATCCAGGTCAGCACGCACAGGACCACGTCCGTGTGCCAGTAATTCGTGGTCGCGAGTATCGCCACCAGGAGCCGCGGCGCGAACACGAAGCCCAGCCACCAGAGGATCCCGCCAAACGGCACGCTGGAAAACAGCAGCGTCAGCCGCGGAAAGAAAAACATGAACCCGATGAACCAAATCCCGTGGTGATACCAGAATCCATGCATAGCTATCTTCTCGGAATTCCTTCTTCAGCAAACGTGGGCTGGACCCGAATAATTAAAGGGTAGCGTCTCGTTTTCCATGCTTCCCCTTTTCCATGCTTACTCCGACTTCTTGTTTTTCATGAAATCGAATAGCAATGTTGCTCCACCGACTACGGCAGCTGCAAAGCAAATTATAAGAAGCCAGGAATACACCGGTTCCCGAATGTAATTTTGCTTACCGCTCAGGACCATATTGAATGCGTCGCCAATTCCTTGAGGCGGCCGCATCGTATAGACGAAGAAAAGACTAATAATGCCCCCAACAAACAAGAACCAGCCCACTACGTTCTTTTCCATGAGAGTTCTCCATCAAGAAACCGTAGTCTGCCCCCTATTATTCTGAGAAACCGTTGGCTGCCCCTATTTGTTTGTAAGTTGCTTCAACTCAGTATCTAGCTTTGAAATTTTCTCTTCAAGGTTAGCTTCAGGTTCAATAGCCCTCACAATATTAAGCGCATTAAAGAAATAATATGCAGCCCCAAGAAATCCAATCGTACCAAAAACGCTCAAGACGCTTTGGAACAGCAGTCCAAATGTAATCCACAAGAGACCTTTCAATAAATAACGAGACGATCTGACAAGCATACCGCTTGCGAAATATGCTCCTTTCTGTAAATCGCCAGAATTCGCTGCTGAAAGTGTGTGAAGTCTAACCAACTGGTTACGCAATTGGGATTCCTTGCGATTTCGAGTTGTTTTGGCCCACTGCTCCGTCAAAAAACTCGCGGTCTTTTGTCCGGCGTATAGAAGTAATGAAAACAGACCAGCGCCTATAACCCCCTGTAAAATTGCAGGCCAATCGCTAATAGTTTTGTATATTTCTTGCATATATTGTTCCCCGCACCATTAACAGAAAGTAAAGGAAGCCCAACCTCTTCTCTCCTTGGCGGTTACCCAAATAATTCACTCGTGATGCGGATGTGCGATCTGATGATTCTCATACAATCTTTTCAATAAGCTCATCTATTGTCCATGAAGTCTTCTCTTCCTCTGCAGATAAACTATCTGCTTTCATAATTGCCATGAGAAGGTTGCTCTCTATATCACGGCTAGATGGGTGTTTCCGACCCTCTGCATCGATACCATTCTTCCAATCTTGTGGATAGCTTTCATCGATAGTTATCGTTTGCGCTTTTTCATCTTGATGTCGTCTTAAGATGACGATTCGGAGTAGATTGCTTGGACCCTGGTGCACAGACACGCGGGATGCAATTTCGCCCAACTGCCCGCTGATTTCCATAATCAATTCATTGCAAAGTTGTAAAGACATGGCAACTTCCTTTCGCCTCTATGAGTCTGGAACTAAACGCCATATCCACATGGCATAACGCAGCGTTAGAGAATTGGATACTCGAAATTTATTTAGGTTAAGCGCTCTCCAGCGATATTTTATAATCGCACCAAAGGGAGAAGCGGGCAAAAGGCCAGAATTAGCGAGAATTTTGCAGCGACCGATGTGCAAACACTGGATGCCTAGCTAAAAATCAGAGATTTTGCTCCGATGGCAAGGCAAAAATGCCGCGGCACCCCGCTCAAAGCATACCCCTAATTGAGAGAGGCACATTCAGTGAATGCGCCTCTCAGTATTTAGTTCCGCCAGCGGACCTCGGCTTTTACCGTCTCGTAAACGCCGCGTGCGCTTGGCAGAGCTAGGCGCGCGAGGCGAGTAGGAGGGAGCGTACTCTTAGTGTACGTGACCGACTGCGAGACCGAAGCGGAACAACGCTATGCCTGCGCCCGAGGCGTTTGGTAGGCGGGGGTTCACCATCCATGGCGAATATTCCCTGTTCTCCCCCGCCTCCTCTTCTCTTACTCCCCCTCCGCCCCTCTCCCCCGCCTTCGTCCCTCGGATGCCACTCCCTTGTGGTCGTCGGATCCTCCTGATCCCATCCTCCATCGGGACGGCCTCACTATGGTCCAGCTGGGAAAGGATTCCCATCGGGGGGAGTCGGATTCTTCAATCAGGGAAATTACTATCGACTCGACGACATTTCGAGCTGCGGGCGGCCTTCAGGCTCTCCGGACTAAGGCGCTCGCCCGCCTCCGCCAAGCCCAGCCCAACAGACTGAGTACCAACAGGTTCGCCGCTCCACCGCCGGACTTGCCGGTAGTGGTGGTTCCCGTGGTGCTTCCCCCGCCGCTGCTTCCCTGTGACGAACCACCTGACGAGCCGCCGCTGGAGGAAGCTTGAGCGATGACGCTGGCTGTGGCGCTGGTGGTCCCGGTGAGTTGCTGGTCGGCGGTGAGGCTCACCGTGTTTTGCACTGTGGCGCCGCTCGCGGGTGTCTGGACCACCAGCGTGACCACGTCCTGCCAGACGGGTTGCTGGCCGATGGTGATGGTGACGCCCGATCCACCGAGCGGGCTGTGGTACAGCAGATCGGAGAACGTGCAGCTCACGGTGCTGGTGGCCTGGGAGAAGCTGCAGTTGCCTTGCGGCGAGTAGGCGGACACGTATTGAGTACCCGCGGGCAGCATGTCCGTGAGGATGACATTGGTAGCGGTATCGTACTGATCAGGATTGCCCAATAAGACGTTGAAGGTGGCATCTTGTCCGGCCTGGACCGAAGCGGCCGCCGCCGTCCAGCGCCACGGCGTAGCCCATCTGGGCCCCGCTCTCGACGCCGGTGCTGTCCAAAGCGGTGGGGCCCGAGGTACGGGCGAAGCCGTAGAAATACGCCGCGCCCGTGGTGCCGTTGGCGGTAGGCGCGCCCACCACCGCCGCCAAGCTGCCAATGGCCACGGAATCCCCGAAGTTGCCGCCGCTGGGAACACCGGTCATACCCAAGGGGTACGGGCCGTAGATCGAGCTGGAGCCGAACTGGTAGCTATAGACCGCGCCGGTATTGCTGGCGGTGGCGGGAGCGCCCACCAGGGCCTCGGTGTAGGTCAGGGCGACAGCGGCGCCGAAGCTATCGCCCGCGGAGACGCCGGTGTTGTCCAGCGCCGTGGGTGCGCTCCAGGTGCCGCTGGTCTCGGTGTAAAGGTAGGCGTTGCCGATGCTGGTGCTGGTGCCGGGCGCGCCCACCAGGGCAGTCGCATCTTCGAGCGCTACGGACCAGCCCAAGAAGGCATTGGACGGGACGCCGGTCATGGACAGCGCCGTGGGCGCACTCCAGGCACCGCTCGTGAGCGTGTAGACGTACGCGCCGCCCTTGAAACCGCTGCTCAAGGGAGCACCTACGAGCGCTTCCCAATTGGTGGAGGTCGCCGACAGCGCCACCGAATAACCGAATTCACCGAGATTGCTCAGCCCGGAGACGGACAAGGCGGTGGGCCCGCTCCAACTGCCGCTGCTCAGGGTGTAGGCGTAGGCCGCGCCGGCGTTGCTGTTCTCGAAGGGCGCGCCGATGAGCGCGAGCGTGCCGTCCGACGACAGGGCGACGCTGCGGCCGAAATTAGGCGTGCTGCTCACGAAGCTGGGGAGGATGAGCGCCACCGGGGCGCTCCACACGCCGTTGGCCTTGGTGTAGACGTAGGCCGCGCCCTGCCCGCTGTTGGTGAAGGGCGCGCCCACCAGGGCGACCGTGCCGTCGTAAGACAAGGAGATGGCCATGCCGACGATGGATTTGGCGGGCGTGGTGCCGGGGAGCGCTTGGGCGCTGCCGGTGAGCAACTGCGCCGGGGCGCTGGCTGCCGCCAATAGAGCCGCCACGCCGAGGGCGGGCAGCATGGCCCGCCGAATGGAACGAATACCCATTTTTGTTATTGCCGCTTCGATGGCCTTCCCTGCTCGGCAAGCCGCGACGGCCGCAGGCGATGCGTCGCTGCTTGTGGCCGACATTCTACTTTAGATTTCGGGGCGGTACGCCTTACCTGCTCCTTCGGCATTCTCCGCCGTTCTAGGCCTATCAATCCTCCGTGTCCGCGGCTCCCAAAAAGATCAGCCCCGCGGGGCGGGGCTGAATCTTCGGCCGCGGCGGCCGCGCCCGGCTCAGGGGCGTCAGTTGATATGCACCGGCGTGCCGCGATAGCAGCCTATGGTGTAGGGGAAGCTATGGGTGGCGTGGTAGTGATACATCACTACGGTCTGGCCGTTGAAGGTGATGGCATGGGTGTGGCCGTGGCAGATGTCCAGGTCCGCATTGCTCAGCGGAACGCCGTTCTCGCCCAGGTTGCCATAGATGGGGAAGCCGTCCGCAGCGTAACCCACCACCGGCGAGTGTTGGCCGGCCACGTCCTGGGCGCTGGTGGGCAGACAGTTCGCTTGGTTGGTGATTGGGACGTTATGGTAATGGTAGGCGTTGCTCGACTGGGGATGACCGTGGCAGGCATCCTGCCCTTCCCAGGCCGCCGCATCGCGATCCCCCGCATCCACGGCGTTGAAGAGCTTGGCGCCGGTGACCAGGAAGCCGATGGTGCCCTGGGTGCAGGTGGGTGTGGCGGCGACCGTGGGGTTGCCGGGCAGCGAATAACTGAAGCTCGTGCTGGCGATGTGGTTGGGGTTGGCGTCGTAGGCGTGCATGGGATCGGTGATGGCGATGGGAAAGGTGCCCACCGGGTGCACGGGGAGATCATTGCCGCTCGCGCTCAAGCCACTGGCCGAGGACGAATAGGTGAAGGTATACGGTGAGACGGTGTTGCTGCCCTGCACCGCGAACTTCTTGGTCTCATCCCAGGTGGTGTAGCTCGGGCCATTGAACCAAGGTCCCCGGGCGCTGGCGCCGCCACCAGTGCCGACGGAGCAGACGAAGAGATAACCCACTTTCGTGGGCACGCTGGTGGTGGATAGCGTGTCGCCCTCGGGCAGCTGGGTGAGATCCTCCGGCGCGAGGCTGGTAGGCGTGGCGCTCATGGCGTTGGAGGCCGTGCCGGTGCCGGCGCTATTGGTGGCGGTGACGCTGCAGGAGCGGGTGACGCCGCCGTTGATGCCGGTGACGGTGATGGGGCTCGCGGTGCCGGTGGCGGTGAAGTCCGAGTTGCCGTCGGCCGAGCAGGTGGCGGTGTAGCCCGTGATGGCGCTGCTGCCGCTGGAACTCGGCGCGGTGAAGATGAGTTCGATGCTGCCGCTGCCGGGAGTGACGCTGCTCAAGGTCGGCGCGCCCGGGGCGGTACCGCTGCCCCCGCCGCCACCGGAGCTGTAGCTGCTGGAGCCCTCGCCGCCGCAGGCGGCGAGCAGGAGCGCGAAGCTGAAACCCGCGCCTAAGCGCAGGGCGGTGCTGATGCGTGCGTGGATACCGGACATGGCCTTTTCCCCTTTAGGCTCTGAGTCTGTTTTACATAATAGTAGATGGCTCAATGCCGGTAAATAGGAAGCCCCGCGTTCGCGAGGCTTCATTTTTGACCGAGCCTAGGGCGAGATGGGCTACATATTCCTTCTGTACTCGCCACCCACCTCATATAGAGAGTGGGAGATCTGGCCGAGGGAGTTGAACTTCACGGCTTCCATCAAGCTCTGGAAGATATTCTTCCTATCCCTCGCCGTCTGCTGCAGGGACTGGAGGCTCTCCGACCCGCGTGAGTTCCGCGCCGCCTGGTAGCCCGCCACGTTCTGGATCTGGGCCTGCTTCTCGTCCTCGTTGGACCGAATCAGCTCAATGGCGGTGGTGATGTCGCCGGCGTGCTCCCGGGGCAGGAAGGTGTTGACGCCGATGATGGGCATCGAGCCGTCGTGCTTCTTGTGCTCGTAGTAGAGGCTCTCTTCCTGGATCTTGGAGCGCTGGTACATGGTGTCCATGGCCCCGAGCACTCCGCCACGCTCGGAGATGGCTTCGAACTCCTTGTAGACCGCCTCTTCCACGAGGTCCGTGAGCTGCTCGACGATGAAGCTGCCCTGCCAGGGGTTCTCGTTGAAGTTGAGTCCCAGCTCGCGGTTGATGATGAGCTGGATGGCCACAGCCCGGCGCACGCTCTCCTCCGTCGGAGTGGTGATGGCCTCGTCGTAGGCGTTGGTGTGCAGGCTGTTGCAGTTGTCGAACAGGGCGTAGAGCGCCTGCAGCGTGGTGCGGATGTCGTTGAACTGGATCTCCTGGGCGTGCAGCGAGCGGCCGGAGGTCTGGATGTGGTACTTGAGCATCTGGCTGCGGGGGGAGGCGCCGTAACGCTCGCGCATGGCCCGGGCCCAGATGCGCCGCGCCACCCGGCCGATGACGGTGTACTCCGGGTCCATGCCGTTGGAGAAGAAGAAGGAGAGGTTCGGGGCGAAGTCGTCCACCTTCATGCCCCGGGCCAGGTAATACTCCACCAGCGTGAAGCCGTTGGAGAGCGTGAACGCCAACTGGCTGATGGGGTTCGCGCCGGCTTCCGCGATGTGGTAACCGGAGATGGACACGGAATAGAAGTTCCTGACCTTCTGCTCCACGAAATACTGCTGGATATCGCCCATCATGCGCAGGGCGAACTCGGTGGAGAAGATGCAGGTGTTCTGCGCCTGGTCTTCCTTGAGGATGTCCGCCTGCACGGTGCCGCGGGCGGTGGAAAGCACCTGGGCCTTGATGCGGGCGTAGGTCTCGGCGTCCACCAGCTCGTCGCCGGTGACGCCCAGGAGCGCCAGACCCAGCCCGTCGCTGTCCGGGGGCAGCTCGCCCGCGTACTTGGGGCGGGTCTTACCTTTATATATGTCCGCTATCTTCTGTTCCGCCGCCGCCCAGAGTTTGGAATCAGCTTTAAGGTGCTTCTCCACCTGCTGGTCGATGGCGGTGTTCATGAACATGGCGAGGATCATGGGCGCGGGCCCATTGATGGTCATGGACACGCTGGTCGTGGGCGCGCAGAGGTCGAAGCCCGAGTAGAGCTTCTTCATGTCGTCCAGGGTCGCGATGCTGACGCCGGAGTTGCCCACCTTGCCGTAGATGTCCGGCCGCTTGGCCGGGTCTTCGCCGTAGAGGGTCACGGAGTCGAAGGCGGTGGAAAGCCGCGCGCCCTTCTGGCCGTGGGACAGGTAATGGAAACGGCGGTTGGTGCGCTCCGGCGTGCCTTCGCCGGCGAACATGCGGGTGGGGTCCTCGCCGGTGCGGCGGTAGGGATAGACGCCGCCGGTGTAGGGGTAATGGCCCGGCAGGTTCTCCTTCATGAGGAAGCGCAAGAGCTCGGACCACCCCATGTGCTTCGGCGCCGCGATCTTGGGCACCTTGGTGTGGGAGAGGGACTCCACGTAGTTGTTGCCTTCGATGACCTTGCCGCGGACTTCATAGGTGTAATGCGGGTCGGTGACGGTCTTGAGGCGGTGGGGCCACTCGCGCAGGAGGTCCAAGGCTTCGGCGGAGAGCTCTTTGACGGCTTCCTGGTAACGCTGGCGGAGGAGGGTCAGGGTGCGGTCATCCCCTTTCTCCAAATCTGCACTCTTATATAGATGCAGGGGCTCGGGAAGCTTCCCGTCACCCAACTCGTGCAAGGACTCCCAGAAATGCTGGGCCCGGCCGGCGGCTTGGGCCTGCCTATCGATACCGCCGTTGATGCCCCGGCCCTGTTCCGCGATCTCGGCGAGATAGCGCACCCGGGCGCCGGGGATCAGCACCGTGGCGCGGGGTTCCTTGAGGGAGGTGTCCATTTTGGGGGACCACTTGGCTTCGTCGAGCTTGAGCTTGGCGCGCAAGAGGCGGCAGAGGTTCACGAACATCCAGGTGATGCCGGGGTCGTTGAACTGGCTGGCGATGCTGGGGTAGACCGGCACCTCCTCGTCTGGTGTCTTGAAGGCGGTGCGGTTGCGCTTCCACTGCTTGCGCACGTCGCGCAGCGCGTCCTCGGCGCCGCGCTTGTCGAACTTGTTGAGCACCACGAGCTCGGCGTAGTCCAGCATGTCGATCTTCTCGAGCTGGCTCGCGGCGCCGTAATCGCTGGTCATGACGTAGACCGGGAAATCCACCAAGTCCACAATCTCGGAGTCCGACTGGCCGATGCCGGCGGTCTCGACGATGACCAGGTCATAGCCCTGGCCGCGCAGGAAATGCACGCAATCGTGGAGCATCTCGGAGACGGCGGCGTTCTGCCGGCGGGTGGCCATGGAGCGCATGAAGACGCGCTTGCTGCGCAGCGCGTTCATGCGGATGCGGTCGCCCAGGAGGGCGCCGCCGGTGCGCCGGCGCGTCGGGTCCACCGCCAGCACGGCGATGCGCATCTGCGGGAAGGCCGCCAGGAAACGCAGCAGGAGCTCGTCCACCACCGAGGACTTGCCGGCGCCGCCGGTGCCGGTGATGCCGATGACCGGGGTCTTCTTCCCGGCCATGTCCCATTCCTTACGGAGTTTCGCCAGCTCGGTCTCGGGGAGGGCGCCCTCCTCGATGGCCGAGAGCATCTTGCCGATGGAGATCTCGTCGTCCAGGGTAACCTTGGCGGGCTTCTCCGTGGCCCGGCGGTGCTCGCCGGTGCGCTTCACCACGTCCTCGATCATGTGGACGAGGCCCATGTGCATGCCGTCGTTGGGATGGTAGATGCGCTCCACGCCGTAGCCTTGGAGCTCCATGATCTCCTCGGGGGTGATGGTGCCGCCGCCGCCGCCGAAGACGCGGATGTGGCCGGCGCCCCGCTCCTTCAGCATGTCCACCATGTACTTGAAGTACTCCATGTGGCCGCCCTGGTAGGAACTGACGGCGATGCCGTCCGCGTCCTCCTGCAGGGCCGCCCGCACCACGTCCTCCACCGCCCGGTTGTGGCCCAGGTGCACCACCTCGGCGCCCTGGCTCTGGATGAGCCGGCGCATGATGTTGATGGCCGCGTCGTGGCCGTCGAACAGGGAGGCGGCGGTGACGAACCGCAGGGGGGTGGCGGCGGTCGCGAGACCCGCCTCAACCTTTTTCGGGGTAGTGCTCATTCGGGCCTCAGAAACAGGTCCGGGGGAACACCCATTATAGCCGCCGTGGTGTTTCATCCCTATCTGAAAAAGGCCTCCTGCCTTTTCCAACTCGCCCGGTCCGGTACGCGCCCGGACCGGGCTCCGCTCCGGCCTTCGCCGGACGCGGGGCACATCCCTGTGCCCCGGTTATACCCGGTCAAAACCCCCGTGCCACGGGCCTCCCCCGCGCGTATAATGCGGCCGCCCTCGGACAGCCGGGGGCTGATTTTTTTGGCCGCCCGCAATGTAAAGACGGGGAAACCCAAGCCAACCCCGCACCCGGCCGGCCAGGGCACTGCGTCGCTATTCCTTAATCCGGTTCAGGAGGATTCCATGGAAGTTTTCGCCACCCTCGAAAAGATGGGGCATGAGCAAGTCGTGTTCTTCCAGCACAAGGAGTCCGGCCTCAAGGCCATCGTGGCGGTCCACAACACCGTGCTCGGCCCCGCCTTGGGCGGCTGCCGCATGTGGCCCTACAAGAGCGAGGACGAAGCCATCACCGACGTGCTGCGGCTCGCCAAGGGCATGACCTACAAGGCGGCGGTGTCGGGCCTCAATCTCGGCGGCGGCAAGGCGGTGATCATCGGCGACCCCAGCCAGAAATCCGAGGCGCTGTTCCGCGCCTTCGGCCGCTTCGTGCAGTCCCTGGGCGGGCGCTACATCACCGCCGAGGACGTGAACACCAGCATCGCCGACATGGACTACATCTTCATGGAGACGGACTACGTGACCGGCGTGCATCCGGTGCATGGCGGCAGCGGCGACCCCTCCCCTTTCACGGCCTTCGGCACCATCCAGGGCATCAAGGCTTGCCTCATGAAGAAGTACGGCCACACGGAGCTCGCCAAGACGAGCTACGCGGTGCAGGGACTGGGGCACGTGGGCTACCACGTGGTGAAGCACCTCCGGGACGCGGGCGCCAAGGTGTTCGTGACCGACATGCACAAGGACCGGGTGGAGGAATGCGTGAAGCTCGGCGCCGAGGCCGTCGCCATGGACGACATCTATAAGATGGACGCCAAGGTCTACGTGCCCTGTGCGCTCGGCGCCACGGTGAACGAGAAGACCATCCCGCAGTTCAAGTTCGAGATCATCGCCGGCGCGGCCAACAACCAGCTCGCCAACGACGAGTGCGGCAACGTGATCCACAAGAAGGGCATCCTCTACGCGCCGGACTACGCCATCAACGCCGGCGGCCTGATGAACGTGTGCCTGGAGCTGCAGGGCTACGACCGGGAGCGCGCCAACCGCATGGTGACGGGCATATACGAGATCATGGGCAACATCTTCAAGGTGGCGGACCGGGACAAGATCCCCACCTACCAGGCGGCGGACCGCCTGGCCGAGGAGCGCATCGCGGCCATCGGCCGCGTGAAGATGCCCACGGTGAACCAGCCCTACGAGCGCTACTTCGCCAGCCGCCGCGGCGGGAAGCACTAAAAGGACAGACATACGCCCGGCACATGCCGGGCGTACCATATATAAATAGGCATGCGCCCTGGACGGGCGCAGCATTTTCCGGATGCCTCATCCGGAAAATGGAGCCGGCACGGATTCACTCTGGGCCGGCGAGTAGAAAAAGGTCATCGACGGCCTTTTTCGTAGAGCTCAGAGCGAACCACAACCCGCTTCGGAACCATCTAAATGGATGTGAGCGCCAAATCCGTGAACGACATCAATACCAAGCTCGGCGAGGAACTGGACCTCCTGCGGGACACCGTGCGCCGCTTCGCGGAAGCGGAGATCGCGCCGCGCGCCGCGGAGATGGACGAGAAGGGCGAGTTCCCGGCGGACCTGTGGAAGAAGCTGGGCGAGCTGGGCCTCCTAGGCATCACGGTGCCGGCGGAATACGGCGGCGCGGGCATGAGTTACCTCGCCCACGTGGTGGCCATGGAGGAGATCTCCCGGGCCTCGGCCTCCGTGGGCCTCTCCTACGCGGCCCACTCGAACCTCTGCGTCAACAACCTCTACTTGAACGCCAACGAGGCGCAGCGCAAGAAATACCTGCCGAAGCTCTGCAGCGGCGAATGGGTGGGCGCCTTGGCCATGTCCGAGCCCGACGCCGGTTCTGACGTGGTCGGCTCCATGAGCTGCCGCGCCGAGAAGCAGGGCGGCCACTGGGTCGCCAACGGCAACAAGATGTGGATCACCAACGGGCCGGATGCCCAGGTGTTGCTGGTGTACATGCGCACCGCCGGGAAAGAGGCGGGCTCCAAGTGCATGAGCGCCTTCATCGTGGAGAAGGGCTTCAAGGGCTTCAGCACCGCCCAGAAGCTGGACAAGCTCGGCATGCGCGGCTCCCACACCTCGGAGCTGGTGTTCCAGGACTGCGCCATCCCCGAGGCGAACCTGCTGGGGACGCTCAACGAGGGCGTCTATATATTGATGCGCGGCCTGGATTCGGAACGGCTGGTGCTCTCCGGCGGGCCCCTGGGCATCATGCAGGCGGCGCTGGACGTGGTGCTGCCCTACGTGCGCGAGCGCAAGCAGTTCGGCAAGCCCATCGGCGAGTTCGAGATCATGCAGGCGAAGATCGCGGACATGTTCATCGCGCTGCAGGCGGCGCGCGCCTTCACTTATCGGGTGTGCGAGCGCTTCGACCGGGGCGAGCCCTCCCGCACCGAAGCGGCGGCTTCGCTCTTGTTCTCCTCCGAGAGCGCGGTGAAGGTGGCGCTGGAGGCCATCCAGAGCCTGGGCGGGAATGGTTACATAAACGAGTACCCCACCGGCCGGCTGCTGCGGGACGCGAAGCTATATGACATAGGCGCGGGCACCAATGAGATCAGGCGAATGTTAATTGGACGTGAACTGTTTCACGGCTAGAGGCTACTGCGCCTCACATAACGTCGTTACGCTTCGGACTCGCAGTCGGTCACGTACAATAGGAGTACGCTCCCTCCTGCTCGCCTCGTGCGCCTGGTTCTGCTTCGGCTCGTAACGCCTCTAGGGTAGCTACCGTTACGCGATGGAGTTCTCATTTGGGCCGTGAACTGTTTCACGGCGAGTAAACATCTGTCACGCTACACTTTTCTTCAATAAGAACACTTCGGAGTCCGAAATGTCCGACCCGGTCGTCATCGTTTCCGCCCGCCGCACCCCCATCGGTTCCTTCCAGGGCCAGTTCGAGCACGTCTCCGCCACGGAGCTCGGCGCCGCCGCCATCGAGGCGGCCGTGGCCGACGCGGGCGTGCAGAAGGAGCAGTTGAGCGAAGTCATCATGGGCTGCGTGCTGCCGGCGGGTCTCGGCCAGGCGCCGGCGCG
>Ga0126373_10000322_pt1 | contig 31402 bp, 25 predicted proteins | sample PanSoiMetPlot_11_FD_92545 | JGI IMG/M metagenome (GOLD analysis project Ga0126373, IMG submission 92545) | Tropical forest soil microbial communities from Panama - MetaG Plot_11 | ecosystem: Environmental > Terrestrial > Soil > Tropical forest > Bulk soil | place: Panama | collected 2016-02-17 | reverse complement strand
TGATGTTCTCCAGGTGCTTGAGGTCGGTAATATCGAGTACGATGTCCACCACCGCCTGGCTGTTCGCGGTCCGCGCTTCAATATTTTTGATATTCGATTTGGCGTCGCCGATCACGCCCGTGATCTGCTTCAGCATGCCGTAACGATCATCACAGAACACCGTGAGCTTCACGGGATAGGCGCTCGGAGCCGCTTCGTCCTTCGCCCACGCCACCTCGATGCGCCGCTCCGGTTCATACATCAGGTTCACCACATTCGGACAGTTCAGCGCGTGCACCGCCACGCCCTTGCCGCGCGTGACGTAGCCCACGATGGCCTCGCCGCGAATCGGATTACAACAGCGGGCCCGGTACACCAGCAGGTCGCCCTGCCCCTTCACCAGCAGCGCATTGTGCTCGCCGCCAAACACGCGCCGCACCACGCTGGTCAGCGCCCCCGGCGCGGATTCTTTGCCCTCATCGCCATCGGGAACCGGCTCGGCCCCCGCTGGAGCCAGCTTCGCCAGCACCTGCCGCGCCGAATACTTCCCGTACCCGATCCCTGCCATCAGGTCATCGGGACGCCCCAACCCATAATCCGACGCGATCCGCTGCAGATCCTCGTCTTTCAGATCCTTCAGCGGCACGCGGTACTTCCGCGCCTCCTTCTCGATCAGTTTCCGCCCAATCTCAATCGCCCGTTCGCGCTGGTGGATGTTCAGCCAGTGCTTGATCTTGTTCCGCGCGCGCGACGACTTCACCAGGCTCAGCCAGTCCCGGCTCGGCTTATGCCCGGGCTGCGTCAGGATTTCCACGATGTCGCCCGAGTGCAGCTTGTGCCGCAGCGGCACCATGCGCCCATTCACCTTCGCGCCCACGCAGCTGTGCCCGACCTCGGTGTGAATCGAGTACGCAAAATCGATGGGCGTCGAGTCCCGCGGCAGCACTACCACCTTCCCCTTCGGCGTGAAGGTGTACACCTCTTCGGGGTACAGGTCGATCTTCAGCGTGGAAAGAAACTCGTTCGGATCCGAAACGTCCCGCTGCCACTCCACCACCTGCCTTAGCCACGCCAGCCGCTGCTCATCCTGGGCCGAGACCGGACCATCCTTATATTTCCAATGCGCCGCGATCCCTTCCTCTGCGATCTTGTGCATCTCCTCGGTGCGGATCTGCACCTCAAACGGCGTGCCCTCATCCGTGATCACCGACGTGTGCAGCGACTGGTAGAAGTTCGGCCGCGGCATCGCGATGAAGTCCTTGATCCGCCCCGGCACCGGCCGCCACACGTTGTGAATAATGCCCAGCACCGCGTAGCAATCCTGCACCGACCGCGTAACGATGCGCATGGCATACAGGTCGTACACCTGGTCCACGTTGATGTGCTGCCGCACCAGCTTCTTGTGGATGCTGTAATAGCGCTTGATCCGGCTCTCCACCTTGGCGGTGATCCCGGCTTCCTTCAGCTTGTCGCGCACCACGCTCTCCACCCGCGACAGGAAGGCCTCGCCCACCTTGCGTTGCGAGTCCACCGCTTCCTTCACCTGGTCGTAGCTGATCGGGTCCAGATAGCGGAAGCCGAGGTCCTCGAGTTCGCCGCGAATCTTGCCCATTCCCAGGCGGTGCGCAATGGGAGCGTAGATCTCCAGCGTCTCTTTGGCGATCTTCTGCTGGCGCTCGGGTGGGAGGTAGTCGAGCGTCCGCATGTTGTGCAACCGGTCGGCCAGCTTGATCAGCACCACCCGGATGTCATCGACCATCGCCAGCATCATCTTGCGCAGGTTCTCGGCCTGCTGCTCCTCGCGAGTCGCGAAGTCGATCTTGCTGATCTTGGTCACGCCCTCGACGATGTGTGCGACCTGCTCCCCAAACTCCTGCCGGATGTCACTTACCGTGACCGACGTATCCTCGACCGAGTCATGCAACAGCCCGGCCGCCACTGCCACCGAATCCATCTTCATTTCCGCCAGGACCAGTGCGACTTCGAGGGGATGAACCAGGTAAGGCTCGCCGGAGGCGCGGGTCTGCCCGGCGTGGTGCTTCATGGAATAGTCGTAGGCTCTTTTGACGATCTCCAGATCGTCCGCCGGCCGGTTGGCCTGCATCTTCTTCATCAGGTCGCGAAACTTCGTCACCGTTAAAACGTTAGTCGCGATCTGTTGGCGTAAGGTCGCCATGCGGGATTATAGCCTTGGGGAACGGCGGCGGGGAGGTTACGAAGAGCTGGGTCCCAGAAGGCCTTTCTATTTCTACATCATAGCGTCATCGTGTAGACGCAGGCGCCCTCGCCTGCGTGGGTCGTAATGTAGAAGGGCGCGCCCTCGCCTGCCTGGCCGGGCAGCGGCCCGGCGGTAAATCGACTCTAGATAAACAAGAACGCCACTCGCTGCGCGGACCTGGCGCTCTGCCCCGCTGGCTCTCTGGTCCCTCATCCGCAACCCGCAAAGAACCGGTCCCCTTAAGGAACAAAAAATGCCCCGAATTTACCGAACTGGGCGCAGGAAGCCGCACCTCGTCTGGTAGAGTGTTCCGCGATGATCGCCCGGAACTCATCCCGGATCCTGCTGACCGGCGCTTCCGGCCCCATCGGTGCCGCGCTCATCCCCTCCCTGCGCTCGGTCGGATTCCGTATTACGCGCCTGGTTCGCGGCCCAAGGTCCGGCGAGGACCAGATCTCCTGGAATCCATCCGAGCCTTTGAATCCGGATGCGGTCTCGCGCTTTGATGTGGTCATTCACCTGGCCGGAGAAACCATCCTCGGCCGATGGACTCCCGCGAAAATGGCCAAAATCCGCGACAGCCGGATCCAGGGAACCCGCAACCTCTCTCTCGCCTTGGCCAGAGCCAAAGACAAGCCGCACCTGTTCATCACCGCTTCGGCCATCGGCTTCTATGGCGATCGTGGCGACGAAACCCTGACCGAGGAGAGTGCCTCCGGTACCGGCTTTCTGCCCGACGTCTGCCGCGAATGGGAGGCGGCCACTCATCCCGCCAGCGAAGCCGGCATCCGTACCACGCACGCCCGCTTCGGCGTCGTTCTGAGCCCCGATGGCGGTGCGCTCGCCAGCATGCTTCTTCCTTTTCGCCTGGGCATCGGCGGCCGCATCGGCTCCGGTCGCCAGTGGATGAGTTGGATTCACATTCAGGATCTGGTGGGCGGCATCCATCACATCCTCAAGACCGACCTCCTGCAGGGTCCCGTGAATTTTGTCGCGCCTCGCCCGGTCACCAACGCCGAATTCACCAAGACGCTGGCCGCGGTTGTTTCCCGTCCGGCCATGCTCCCGGTCCCCCCTTTTGCCCTGCGCCTCCTCTACGGCCGCATGGCCGATGAAGCCCTGCTCGCCAGCGACCGCGTCGAACCCGTCCGCCTCATCACCAGCGGCTATCCCTTCCACTACTCCGACCTGCGCAAAGCCCTGCAAGCCCTCCTCAGTAAATCGAATTAAGCCCCGGCCACCCAGAATCTGCAGTGGCAAGCGCGTCGGTAGAGACGCGGCTTGCCGCGTCTGAGACGGGGCAAGCTCCGTCTCTGCCCCGGTTGAGCACAGAAGATAGGGCCGCTCTTTCAGGCTCCGGTTCATCCGCTCCGCTTCCGGCTACTGTCCCTTGTGTTACACACCCCGGTGATGTCCGTCACAGACCCCATGTACCCGGCTTGCCATGCTGTACAGGGCACCCCGTGCGTACCAAACTCATCGCCGCCTGCTTGATGCTCACCATGGCGACCTGGGTCGAATCCCTGGCCCTGCCGGTGGCAATGGCTGCACACTCGACATCCCCGGCCCCGCGTACCGCTGGGTATGGGCACGACCACGCGTGCTGCCACCAGCATGCGCAACTCCCGGTCCCCCAGCTTCCAACGCCAGCCCCTGGTGGCAATCAGCATCGCTGTTGCTTCCTGCGCGCCCCGCAGGCTGCTCCCGTGAGCGCGCAAAAATCCGAGAAGCCGACTTCGGCAAGCGCCAACCTCAATCCTCAGCCTGAGCCTGAACCCACGGTCCCCACTCTTCCGTGCCGGTCCTCCTCCGTCACCGCTCTCGCAATCCTGAGCCGAATGAGCGTTATTCTGCGCAACTGAGTTCCTGCCTCGCCCCAAGAATCGCTGCCGGCGCTGCACCTGGCCTCACACGCAGCCGGCTTCGTCATCCACGATTTTCGACATCAGGAGATGGTTATGAAGTTCAAGTTATTCGCTTTCACGTTAGCCCTGGCGCTCACCACCTGGGCGCAAACCGCAACCCAGAACGCAACGCCCCAAACCAACCCGTCCGACGCCAACAAGTGCGCTTGCTGCGACAAGATGGCAGACCACTCGGATGCCAAAGGCTGTTGCCACATGTCGAAGAAGCACGGCAAAGGGATGGCCTGTTGCTCCGGCAAGCAAGCCTGCTGTAACGGCGCACAATGCACGCGCGCCAAAGCCGACCCACAGGCCAAGCCCGACGACAAGAACGCTGCGACTGCCGACAAATCTTGCTGCGGTGAGAAGTGCTGCGCCGAAGGGAAGAGTTGCTGCGGAGCCGCCAAGGGCACCGAGACCGCCATGGCCTGCTGCCACGGCGACCAATGCCCCATGCACTCCCACGCAACCCCCGACGAGGCCAAGTAGCCGTTCAAAAGCAAACAGCCCCGATCCTCTCAGGACCGGGGCTGTCTGCAATCAGGCTGCCTAGTTATACGGTGATGAATTCGTCGGACTCGATCCGTCATTATCGCCGCTCTGTGCGTTGTGTTCGCGCTCCAGCCGCTCCAGCACTTCCCCGCGCTTCTCGCTGTGCAGCTTGCGCTCGAGTTCTTCCAACGCCAGCGCCACCACGTGATAGTGGTGAGCCCACGCAAACTTCGGGTCCGAGGTCACATCCAGCCACACCTTGTGCATCAGGCCAATGTCCTCCGGACGCATTCGGGGCGCGTGTGGACCAAGGTGGTATTCCGAAACCATGCCGTCAGGCGCATGCACCTCGAGCGTAAGCCGCGGTCGCGGCTCCGGCAACCGCTCCCAGGCATCGCCCGTAAGCTTCCCCTGCTCATCGGCCGTCAGCTTGTTCGAAAGCCCGCACACGATCCGGCTCGAATCCAGCCGTTGCGCCGTGACCATGATCGCTTCAAACACATCTGTGCCCGGCACCACCAGGAGCGACACCGGCTTCCCCTCTTTCTCCGCCACTGCCACCACTGACGTGAACAACTCCTGCTCGTAGTGATCGAAGATCTGGTTGGCGTCGAATACGCTGCTGCCGCTGAAGGTATGCTCGCGGTGATACAGGCGCGCGCTCATCACCACCACATCCTGCCGCGCCGTGGTCGTGCGGGCCAGCACCGAGCGCAGGTAATGCAGATTGCGTGGATCCCGCACCGCCACCAGGATGTTTCCCGGCCGCACTCCCATCGCCCCGCTGCCCAGCTCCTGGTTCCCGTAAACCCGGAACTGATCCAGCTGCTCCGGCTTGCCGTGGCGCTCTTTTGCCACGTGCCGCTCCGACAGGGTGAAAATCGCGAAGAACACCACGCTGAAGATCACTCCCGCAATGGTCGCTTCATACTTCGTGAACAGGTTCACAATCGCGGTCGTGAACAGCACCACCGAAATCACCAACAGGCCGAATGGAATTTCGGTCTTCCCGATGTGCAGGTTCCCCGGCACCTTCCACTCGCGATTACCCGGCTCGGTGAAGCGCAGCACCAAAACCGCCAGCGACTTCATCGCGAAACTCCAGATCACGCCGAAGGCATACAGCGCCGCCAGGCTGTACACGTTGCCCCGGCTCAGGATGATCGTCGCCAGCTGCAGGCCCACTACCAGGTTGATGATCCGGTAGGTCGTGCCATACCGATGCTGCGGCTTCTGAAACCATTCCGTGAGAACGCCGTCTTCGGCCACGCGGTTCAACACGCCGTTGGCGCCGACGATGGCGGTGTTTTGCGCTCCCGCCAGGATCAGCACCCCCACCAGCACCACGAAGCCGTGGAACAGCAGCTTCAGCGGCTCCGGACCCACCAGGTACATCGTGATGCCGCCAATCAGGTTCGAGAAGAAGTCCGGCCGCACCTTGTCGGGAATGATCATCACCGCGAAGAACGACACCAGCGACGTGAACAGCAGGCTGTAGATGAAGATCACCAGCCCGGTCTTCTCCAGGTTCTTCAGCTTGGGATGCTCGATCTCGCGGTTGACCTGGGCCAGCGTCTCCTCGCCGCTCATGGCCAGCACCGAATGCCCGAAGCCCACAAACAGGATGATCCACGTCAGCCGCGCAAATAGCGTTCCATTCAGCCAACCCAGCGATTCCTTGTTGAGCGGAATCACCCCGGGGTGCAGCGGGCTCGGCGGAATCTGGATCGGCACCCGGAATACCGTGATGGTGCACCAGATGATCAGGATCACCACCATCACCGTCGTGATGATCATGATCTGCAGCGCCTTTTCGCTCGACTCGTGAATCCCCTGGATGTTTTTCCACCAGAAATAAATCACCACCACGATCGCGAACGCGGCGGAAAAGTAATTCTCGTTAAATACCAGGGGATGGTGCAGGTACCGCCCAATATCCTCGATGAAACCCGCCAGGTACTGCCCCGCCGACACCGCGCTGATCGGCCCGGTCAACACGTAATCAAAAAGCAGCGCCGACACCGAGAACTTCGCCAGCGTGCTGCCCATCGCCTCCTTGACCACGCGATACACGCCGCCGCGTACGAACATGCTGCTGGACTCGATGTACAGAGCCCGCACCGCGTAGCTGAACAGCATCACTGCCAGGATGAACCAGGGCGCGCTCTTGCCGATGACCTTCTCCGCGTCGCCGCCCGCGTAATACGCCGATGACGCCAGGTCCGACAACACGATCGCCGCCGCCCGCCAGAACGAGATGAAGGTCAGCATTACCGTGGTGGCAACGAAGACCTTGACCGCGGGCCGCTTGGAACTTTCGAGAAAGGTAGACATACTGCGTCAGGACCTGACCGGAGAGCGCTGCAAAACCTTTAGAAGATAGCACAGCGACTGGGTCACCCGCAGCGCAGCAGCTCACCAGGAAAATGAACAGAATGCAGGGAAAAACAATAATCTTTGGATGGAGCGGCGGGCGTCCCCGCCCGCCCTTGCCGCGAACTCACCCCCTCGGCGCCAGGTACGTCTTCATCACCCGATCGTGCCAGCACAGCGCATCCTCATCCAGAAACAACCACAGGTACCCGAGTCCCAACGACGCCGCTGACAAAAAGCTAGCCAGCACCCGTGCCCGCCGCCGCCGACGGTCCGGCGGCGTCCCATCAAAATGCACCAGCTGAAGCTTCGCTCCACCAAGACCCGGCGTTGTGCCCGCATACACCACAAGCAAGTACTGGTACCCGGCCCACAGCACGCTGGGTAATCCCAATCCGATTCCTGCCATTTGCCAAAGAGGCGGACGCACGCCTGCAATCCGATAAAAGATCGTGCCGAAGATCGCGCACGCCACTAGAACGACCGCAAGATCCAGCCCAGCGGCAAACACCCGCTGGCCTACCGCCGCCGCTTGCAGCGGCATATCAATGCCCGGCCGCCGCTCCGGCTCCAGTTCCCGCTCTTCTTCAATCGTGATGCCGCCCAGCGCCGGCGGAGGCGGAACCACCTCCGGCGCCTCCAGTATGCGCGGGCGATCGATCACCGGCTCCGCCAAGTCATACACCGGCATTGCCGGAACGTAGGCCGGGCCGGGAAATTCAATGATCTTCGCGCTCGGCCATTGCGGCTGCGGGTTGACGGCCTGCTCCGCAATCATCTCAGGCTCGGGCGCTCGTGCCTCCGGCTCAACAACGTGATGTTCCACGGCCTCGATCGCCAACGACTGCCGCGAAGCCAGCACCGGAGCGGCGCTCGCCGCAGCAGTTCCCGCCGTTTCCACCGGCGTCGCCCTCGACTGCGGAGTTTCAAACTTCAATCGCAACGACGGATACCGTGGCTCGCGCGGGCGCCTCCGAGCACGATACTTCTGGAGCCGCGCACTCACCTCGTCCCGCCACGATTCCTCCGACTGCGCATTCAGCAGTGCAGCCTCGGCACCCAACGTGGCCTCCGATCGCGGATCATCCGGTGGCTCGCCCTCCGTGCCCTCTACAACTCCATCGCTTTCGGCCGAGGATTCACTCCTCGACTCAGATGCCCATACTGCCCTTGAATGATTGCCTCCTTCTGAGAACGAACCCCCGTTCTCATTCGCTTGCACCACAAACCTGGGTCGCGGAGTCTCCAATCTCTCCTCAAGGCTGGCCGCGAACATCTGCTCGCTGGCATCAGCTGCCTCGGGATCGATCAATACCCGTTCCACCCGCGCCTGCGCTTGCGGCTCATCCAGCACAAAACGCGGGCGCACTGCCTCCTCCGTGCGCGCCTGTTGGCCGGACGCACAACTGCATCTCTCGCCGCACACCGGGCAAGCCATCGGGAATGTTCGGAGAATTTACTTCGGGCCAGAGCCAGCGGCCAACTGCGGCTTACCAAACGGAATCCAACTCGTTGCAGCGCTTTGCCTTGCCGGCGTGCGCCGTGCTAAGTTCACGAAGACCCATTCCCCTGAAGGCGACCAGGCTCCGTGCGCTTCCGATGATCTCCCGCACCCGATTGATTATCACGGCGGCGTTGCTTTGTCACCAGCTTCTCGCCCCTCGCTTAGTTACCAGCCAGTTGCGGAGCGCAACCACCGCCACCAGCTCGTCGGGCACTGCCTCCAAACCTCAGCCATCTCAGGAAATTCGCATCGAAGCCATTCAGCAGGAAAAAGACGGCCCGGTTTTTAAATTGCTCGGCGACGCTCACATCCACTACAGCAATTACGACCTGTATGCGAAGGAGATGACCTACAACTCCGAGACCGGCGAAATCACCCTCGAAGGCCACGTGGTACTTGACGGTGGTTTCAACGATGAGCACATCGAAGCCAGTCACGGCACCTACAACCTGCGCACCGAGAGCGGCACTTTTTATAGCGTGATCGGCACTATCGGAGTCAAGGTGCGCGGCCCGAGCATTTCCTACACCTCTTCCAGCCCGTTCGCCTTCACCGGCAAAATGGTGGAAAAAGACGGCCCCGATCACTACGTCGTCAACGATGGCTCAGTCACCACCTGCGAACTGCCGCGCCCCAAGTGGACCTTCAACGCCCACAAGGTCGTGGTCGACGTTGGTGGCAATGCCCAGGTGTACCGCAGCGGCTTCTTCATTCGCCGGGTCCCGATCTTTTATTTTCCCTATGCCGCATTTCCCGCCGAGCGCCTCGCCCGCAAGTCCGGCTTCCTGATTCCCAGCATCGGTCGCTCCAGCACCAACGGCACCATGGTGGGAGAATCCTTCTACTGGGCCATCAATCGCAGCATGGACGCCACCATCGGCGCCGAATATCTTTCGCAGCGCGGCTGGGCTGAGCGCGGGCAATACCGTGCCCGCCCCAATGACACCGCTTATGTCGACTTGACCTACTATGGAGTCAGTGACCGCCGGAAACAGGGTGGGCAGGAAGCCCGCTTGAGCGCCGAAGGCCGCTTCCTCAAAAATTTCCGCGCCGTCGCCGACATCGACTACCTCAGTTCCTTCGTCTTTCGTCTCGCTTTTGGCGAAACTTTCAGCCAGGCCGTGAACTCGGAAGTGAAATCCACCGGCTTCCTCTCCAACACCACCAACGGCTTCTCCTACAACGCCTCGGTGCAGCGCTACCAGAACTTCGAAAGTACGACCCCCGGCGATGTCATCACCATCCTGCACGCGCCCAACTTCGAATTCTCCAGCGTCGACCGCCGCCTGTTGCATACGCCGTTTTACTGGTCGGTCGATGCCGATGCCGCCGGCGTCTCTCGCAATGAACCGGGCTTCTCTACCGCCGACCTCGTGGGTCGTTTCGATGTCAGCCCCACCATTTCGCTGCCGCTTCGGCTCGACGGTTGGAACCTCCGCCCCGCATTATCCTTGCGCACCACCTTGTACACCCAGCAACTCGTTCCCAACGCCTCATTGGGACAAGCCGTCAGCGAAACCATCAACCGCAAGGCTCTGGAAGGCGAGGTTGAGCTTCGTCCTCCCCCGGTCTCGCGCATCTTTGATCGCCCGCTTCTCGGCCGCAAATGGAAGCACGTGGTCGAACCCTACGCCACCTATCGTTACGTCACTGGCGTCGACAACTTCGCCAACATCCTGCGCTTCGATGTCCGCGATGTCCTCAGTAACACCAACGAGGTCGAATACGGCGTTACCAATCGTCTCTTCGGCAAGCGCACCTCCGAGCAGCCCGAGGATTGCAGTGCGCAGGGTATGTCCGCCCTGCATATCGGCGCTCCCGTCGAGCAGCGCCAACCCTGGGAACGCACCTACACCCGGGAAAAGAATCCGTGCCCGTCGGGCACACAGGGCCGGGAGCTGGTCACTTGGACCCTGGCACAGAAATACTTTCTGGACCCCACCTTCGGCGGGGCCGTGGTCGCCGGACAGCGCAACGTCCTCACCAGCACCGTCGATTTCACCGGCACGGCGTTTCTCTTTGAGCCGCGCCACCTCTCGCCGCTCATCTCCCGCCTGCGGGTGCAGACCACCGCCAACACCGACGCCGAGTGGGACCTCGACTATGATTTCCAGTCCGGCGCCGTAAACTCCAGCACCGCCCTGTTCAACTACCGCTACGGACTCTTTACCTTCGGCGGAGGCGACGCTTTCGTGCGCGCTCCCGCCAACATCGCCCGTTCTGCCGGATCTCCCGGCGAGTTCAACCAGTTCCAAATCCTGTTCGGCTACGGTCACCCCAATAAACGCGGATTCAGCGGCGCCGCCAGCGTCGGCTACGACGCCAACCTGAACTTCATTCAGTACGGTACCGTGCAAACCTCCTACAACTGGGATTGCTGCGGCATCAGCCTCGAGTACCGCCGCTTCGCCCTCGGCTCGGTCCGCAACGAGAACCTCTACCGCTTCAATTTCACCCTCGCCAACATCGGCTCGGTCGGCAACATTCGCCGCCAGGAGCGCCTCTACTAACAAGTGTGGCGCGGACTCTGTGTGGCGCGGACTCTCCTGTCCGCGAAACCGTGTAGCCGCACTCGCCCCCGCCTGCCAGGTCGAGCGCACTACGGCGATGGAGGGACGGGCGTCTCGCCCGTCCAGCCGGGCGGTGACGCCCGGCCCTCCACCGCCCAACGGCCAGAAAGTACCTTCAGCTCACTGCCTGCACCCTCCCGGCGCCCTGCACGCTTTCCTCCGCCGTATTACCATAACCCCATGCTTCCGCCGGACCTCGTCGCCAAGCAGCACGCCCTCGACGACCGCCTGCGCCGGCTCGGACGCGTGCTCATCGCCTACTCCGGCGGCGTGGACTCCGCCTTCCTCGCCTGGACCGCCCACCGCGCGCTCGACGCCAATGCCCTCGCCGTAATCGCCGACTCTCCCAGCCTCGCCCGCACCCATCTCTCCGACGCCATCGCCTTCGCCCAGGAACACGCCATCCCCCTTGAAGTCCTCCAGACCGACGAACTCGACCGCCCCGAATATGCCCGCAACGATTCGCAGCGCTGCTTCCATTGCAAAGACGAACTCTTCACGGTCATGGAGACCTTCCGCGAGCAGCGCGGCTTCGACACGATCGCCTACGGTATGAACCTCGATGACCAGGGCGACTTCCGCCCCGGTCAGCAGGCGGCCCGTCTCCACCACGTTGCTGCTCCTCTCCTTGATGCACACCTCACCAAGCAGGACGTCCGCACTCTCGCCCATGACGCCGGTCTCCGCGTCTGGGATAAGCCCGCCTCCGCCTGCCTCTCCTCCCGCATCGAATACGGCCGTCCCGTCACCCGCGAAGCCCTGCAAACCGTCGAACAGGGGGAAGACGCTCTGCGTTCCCTCGGGTTCCGCCAGTTCCGGGTGCGCCATCACGGCGACATCGTCCGCATCGAGATCGCACGCGACGAACTCTCCCGCGCGCTCTCCCCCGAGATGGCTGCCGAGTTCACCCGCATCTTCAAAGCCCTCGGATTTCAGTTCGTGACCCTGGATCTGGAAGGCTTCCGCTCCGGTTCCATGAACGCGCTCCTGCCCGCCCAAGAGCTTCTCCGCCCCCGCTGAAGCCGCGCGGAATGCGCTTTTTCACAGGGCAAACCCCTGTGAGATAATCCCCTTTTAACCCCAATGCTAAGGCGGTTCCTATTGACGTTGCTGCGCAGGACTTTTTGTGTCCTTTTACTCATCTGCCTCGGCTGCTCCGCCCAGTCTGCCCCGTCGGATACGTCCCGGCTGATTGAGCGGCAAGTGCGTGCCTTCTACCACCTTCCCGCGGAAGTGAATGTGGTCGTCGGCCCCATCGCCCCCAGCCCCGATTTCCCCGGCTATGATGCCGTGCGTCTCTCCTTCTCCAAGCCGGACAGCAAAGAAGCCCACAACTACGACTTTCTTCTCTCGAAAGACCGCAAGAGCCTGATCCGCCTCACCAAGCTCGACCTGACCAAGGATCCCGGCGCCGAGCTGATGAAGAAAATCGACCTCAAGGGACGCCCGACCCGCGGCAACAAGGACGCCAAGGTGGTGGTCGTGAACTTTGATGACTTCGAGTGCCCCTTCTGCTCGCACATGCACACCACCCTTTTCCCCGAGCTCTTCAAGGAATATGGTGACCGCGTTCTGTTCGTCTACAAGGATTTTCCCCTCGAGGAAATCCACCCCTGGGCCGTGCACGCCGCGGTCAACGCCAACTGTCTCGCCGACCAGAGCAATGAAGCTTACTGGGATTTCGCCGACTACATGCATGCCAACCAGCGCGAGGTGAACAGCGAGAAGGGCCGCGATGCCCAATTCGCCAAGCTCGATAAGATCACCCTCCTGCAGGGGCAGCAGCATAACCTTGATATCATCAAGCTGCAGTCCTGCATTAAGGCGCAGAAAGAAGACGCAGTTCGAGCCTCGATGAAAGAAGGCGAAGCCGTAGGCGTGAACGCTACACCTACCTTGTTCGTCAACGGCGAAGAACTGGATGGAGCCCTGCCCGTTGCCGAGTTGCGACAGGCGTTCGATCGGGCCCTGGTGGACGCCGGCGTTCCCGTTCCGGTGCATGCCGCCGCCGCCGCTCCGCCCTCCGGCGCGCCTTCCGGAGCCGCTCCGGCAGCCGCCGCTCCGGCAGTTGAGAAAAAGAATTGAGGTCCTGGTTTCCGCGGGTGCATACCGCCGTGCTGCCCGCCGAGTTGCCTGTCGCGTGTTTCCGGGTCAAGATTGACGCTTGTCGATGTACGGAGGGGGATGTTCGCTTGAAGACCAATTTGCTCGTCTATCGCCGGGTGCTGGCATTGTGCGCGGCTTCGACCTTCGCCGTCCTGCTCGGTTGCCAGTCCAAGCCGGGCGGCGCCGATGTCATGGCCACCGTGGACGGCCGCAAGATTCTCCGCACCGATGTCGATAAGTACTACCAGAACCAGACCGCCGGCTCCGATCAGCAGCCCGTCGGCGAACAGGCCACCAGCCTGCGCCTCAGCATCCTGCGCGAACTCATCGACGACGAAATCCTCATGCGCCGCGCCGAAAAACTCGGCTTGCTCGCCACCGACGACGAAGTCGACCGCAAGCTCAACGAGATCAAGTCTCCCTACACCCAGGAGCAGTTCGACCAGAAGCTCAAGGAAAAGAAAATCACTGTCGACGATTTCAAGCGCGATCTCCGCCGCTCCCTTACCGTCGAGAAAGTCCTGAACAAGGAAATTACTTCCAAGATCGGCATCACCGACCAGGACATCTCCGACTACTACAACGCGCACAAGTCCGAGTTCAACCTGATCGAAACCCAATATCACCTCGCCCAGATCTTCGTCACTCCCGAGCCCAATGCCCAAGTCCACAACCTGAAAAACGACAAAGCGCAGAACGAGGCCGAGGCTCGCAAGAAGATCCAGATGTTGCTGAACCGCCTCGATAGCGGGGATGACTTCGCCACCCTCGCCATGGGCTACTCCGAAGATCCCGAAACGGCGGGCAATGGCGGCGACTTGGGCTTCACCCCCGAATCCTCGCTGCAGCGCACCGACCCCACCACCCGCGACGCCGTCCTGAAGCTGAAGCCCGGCCAGTACACGCCCATCATCACCGTCTTCGATCCGGCAACCAAGCGCCTGGTGGGCTTCCGCATTGTGAAGTTGGTCGCTAAGGAGCCCGCCGGCCAGCGCGAGTTCAAAGATCCGCGCGTCCAGGAAGCCATCCGCTCCCAACTGCGCGATCGCCGCGAGCAACTCCTCAAAGCCGCCTACTATGAGGTCTTGCGCGATTCCGCCAAGGTCGACAATTACTACGCCGAAGACGTTCTGAAGAATAACGGCAAGTAGTCGCGGTGTGGCGCGGACACTCCTGTCCGCGCAACTTACCTTCGATCCGCTAATGTAGCGGCAGGCGCCCTCGCCTGCCGAGTCGAGCGCCAGCTCGACGTACCTCCCCGCAGCCCCAACCGCCGTAACCTCAAGAAATGCCCGCTCCGCCCGTTTCTCCCATGGCGAACTTCGCGAGCCCTCCGCGCACTCTGCGGTTCACGCTTTTTCTCACCCCGCAGGTTAGGGCAGGAAATGGAAAATCAAGCCAAATCCAACTGCCTACAGGGGGCGGTGCCCTCCAACGGCCTAGCCCGCTAATTGCCAGTCGCCCTGCCTCTCGAAATCGCAGTTGCCCGGACATACGACGTACTCCGGTTACTTGCGCTTCCCACGCTCCCGCGCTGCAATATCTCTATTCGGAGGCGCAGATGGGCCGCATTTTCGGATTTCTCAGCATTGTCGTCACCATGGCCATCGGGCTCTGGCTGTATTCCACCCAGATCCGCACCATGTCCGCATCCCCTGCCACCACCACTCCCAAAGCCACCGCCGAAGCGGTCGGCGTCAAGAACGATCTCATCAGCATCGCCAATGCCGAGCGCGGATACCTCGCCTCCGAGGGCCGTTACGGCACGCTCGATGAATTAGTGGCAGGAAAGTACATCACCATCACCGGCCGCCCGCCTTACACCTACGAAGTCGAAACCGGCTCTGACGGTTTCCGCGTGACCGCGACCCGCACCACCCCCGGCTCGCCTACCCAGGTCTCGATCGATCAGACCATGGAAATCCAGTCTTCCGATTAATAACCCGTTGGTCACGAGAACTTGTGACATTCGTTGTGTTGCTTCGCCGATCGGTCACAGACCTGCGAACCCGTTCAGCGCATACTAGCCACGCTTTCGATGCGTGCGGAGGTATGCCCCGATGGAAGTCACACGGAATGAGTTCCTGAAATGTTGTGCCGCCGGCGTCTGCTCCTGTGTGGCACTGGCCTCGCCTGCGCCGGCCCCGGCCGAAACGTCCACCCTCAGCGCCGAACAGCTGCAAGGGCTGCTGGAGGCCTCGCGCGTTCGCTATGCGAAGCTGGTCAGCATTCTCGAGAAGAATCTCGACGAGCCGACGCGTAAGAAAATCTTCGACAGCCTCGGCCGCGAGTGTGCCCGCCAGTTCCGCAGCCGCACTTTCGACAAATATAAAGGAGACATTCGTGGTTTCCTGAAGTCTGTGGAAGGCCCCGACGGTTGGGCGGTGAAGACCGAGTACGATGAAAAGGCCGGCATCATCCGCGTATTCGACCGCGGCCCAAACTGCTCCTGCCCGCTCGTCAAAGAGGGCCTGACCTCTGGGGCGCAATGTGATTGCACCCTGGGCTGGCAGCGTGAGACCTACTCCGCCATCCTCGGGCGTCCTGTGGATGCCTCGCTGGAGGAATCCATCCTGCGTGGCGGCAAACGGTGCGTCTATCGCATGACGGTGCTCGGGTAAGAAGTCGCTAGAAACGCAGCGGCGGGTCCATGCTTGCGCGCCCAATCGCATTTGCGCGTAGTTTTTTTCTCGAAATGCTCCTGCTCCAAAATTCTCCGAAGACTTACGACTCCCTCTGCAACCTTACTCCACGACCGCCAGCACATCCCCCGCATTTACCGCCGCCCCCGCTTCCACCACTACTTTCCGGATGACGCCCTTCTTCGGCGACTTGATCTCGTTCTGCATCTTCATCGCTTCCACCACCAGCACGCCCTGCCCGGGCTCCACCGCGCTGCCTTCTGCTGCGAGGATGCGCACAATCTTACCCGGCATGGGCGCAACCAGCTTGCGCGGGCCGTGGTCATCGTCGGCTGCACCCCGCCGGCTGCGCAGCGAGCGCGGATCGCGCAATACCACCCCGTAGCGCACCGGCCCCACCCAAAGATGCGTGTCCGTCGCCGTCCGCTCGCGCTTGATCTCGTACGCTTTCCCCTCGATGATGACCGACAGCACATCCCGGCGCGCCAGCACCGCGTCAATCTGCACCGCGCGCCCATCCACGCGGCATTCCCACCGCCCCTCCGGCCGATCCAATTCCAGCCGATAATTCTTGTCGTCAATGATGACGTCGTAAGTCATAAGAAAGCTATGAGCTTCGAGCTATGAGCTTCGAGCTTTCCTCCTCGCTGTCATCCTCACCGCAGTGAGACCCCAGCCGCGCAGCGGCGACAGAAACTAGCCCCGCGCTTCAGCGCGGGGTAGCGCGCAACGGAAGATCCGAGTCCCCTTCAGGGGACGGCACCCCGGGCACGGTGCTCGGCGCGCCGTGCACCAGCCTCTCTCCTCCTTCGCAGCCCTCCCTCACCCCAGCCCCTCGGTCCGCGCCACTCGCTTCCACTGGGATGATGCCCCTGCCGCTTCCACGTTTCCATCGGTCTGCACCGGCTCCAGCATCGCGAACAGCCCTGCCGCGATCGCCGCCACCTCGCTGCTCTGCCCATCCCGTTCTTCCGCTCGAGGACCGGCACTCATCAACCGGTCGAGATATCCGGTGTCCACTCTCCCCGCCTGAAACTGCTGATCATTTAAGATTCGCCGAAACAGCGACAGGTTTGTCTTGATCCCGCCTACAAAATATTCATTCAGCGCTCGAATCAGCCGCGAGATCGCCTGCCCCCGGTCCGTCCCATACCCGATCAGCTTTGCCAGCAGCGGATCGTAATCGATGGGCACCGTCCACCCTTCATACATGCCGCTGTCGCGCCGGATGCCCGGCCCCGAAGGCAACAGCAGCAACGAGATCCTGCCCGGGCTCGGGAAAAAATTATTGTCCGGATCCTCCGCGTAAATGCGGCACTCCATCGCGTGACCACGAATCGAAACTTCTTCCTGCTGGAATGGCAGCGGCTCGCCCGCTGCCATCCGGATCTGCAGATGCACCAAATCCAGCCCGGTAGTCAGCTCCGTCACCGGATGCTCCACCTGCAGCCGCGTGTTCATTTCCAGGAAGTAGAAATTCTTTTGCCGATCGACCAGGAACTCAATCGTCCCCGCATTCGTGTAACTCGCGGCCTGCGCGACCCGCACCGCCACCTCGCCCATGCGCCGCCGCATCTCCCCATCCACAATCGGCGACGGTGCCTCCTCCAACACCTTCTGATGCCGCCGCTGGATCGAGCACTCGCGCTCTCCCAGGTACACCGTATGGCCGTGCTCATCGGCCAGCACCTGCATCTCGATGTGCCGCGGATCGACGATTGCCTTCTCGATGTACACCTCGGCATCGCCAAACGACCGCTGCGCCTCGCTCTGCGCCCCCTCGAGCGCCGACTTCAACTCCTGCGGCGAATGCACCAGCCGCATGCCCTTGCCGCCGCCTCCAGCCGCCGCCTTCAGCATCACCGGATACCCAATCCGCCCGGCAACTTCCGCCGCTTCCTCCACCGACTCCAATCCACGCGACATTCCCGGAACAAACGGAATCCCCGCCCGCTCCATGTGCAGCCGCGCCCGTGTCTTCGAACCCATCAGCTCCATCGCGGCGGCAGTTGGGCCAATGAACTTGATCCCCGCCTCCCCGCACGCATGAGCAAACTTAGGGTTCTCCGAAAGGAAACCGTATCCGGGATGGATCGCATCCGCGCCGCACCGCTTCGCCACGTCCAGGATCTTTGCAATATTCAGATACGATTCCGCGGCCGCCGCCGGACCAATCGCGTAGGCTTCGTCCGCCTTCCGCACGTGCAGCGCGGCCCGGTCGACCTCCGAGTACACCGCTACCGACTGAATTCCCATCTCGCGGCACGCGCGAATCACCCGCACCGCGATCTCACCCCGGTTTGCGATCAGGATTTTCTTGAACATGGCTGGCTTGCGGCGAAGCAGTGGACAGCGGTCCTCATTCTACCGGACGCGTCGGAAGCCCCCGCGCGTCGGACGACTGGTATCTCGCGAGTTCTGAATCGGAAACGATGTTTACCAGTCAGTACCAGATACCCCCTCCCCCCATTGCCTGCAAAATCTAGAAAACAAAGCGCGTCTTCTGCAGGTGCCTGCAAAATCTTTGAGTTTACAGGACTTACATGCAAAGTATTCCGGAATAAGGAGTTAGGCCGCCCGCGAAGACGGTGCATAGCCTCAGCATGGCGAATCCCAGGTTTTGGCGTCAAGCCGTGCTATCACCGACGTATGTTCAAGTCGTCCTTGGAGGAGTGTTCCAAGAGATAAAGGAGCTCCAGGTCTCTGCGATCAGCGTCCCAGTTTTGCTTCTCGCACTTTTCCTGCCTAGTGAGAAACAACCAGGATCGTGCATAGGGTCGGATGCTGGTGGTTGGGGTCTTGAGTGTAATGGCCTGTTAGCGACAGTTGAGACTCGCGACACACTCTGCGCACTCGCTCTGCAGCAAACTCTTCACTCTCTCATGGATTTCATCTCGAATTGCGCGAACCGCGTCGAGTGATTGCCCTTTGGGGTCAGGTAGCGCCCAATCCAACGTTCTAAGCCCCGGAACGAAGGGACAAGCCTCCCCACAGCCCATCGTGATCAGGGCGGATGCACCGCGAGCGAGTTCATCAGTGAGCTTCTGCGGTTTGGCAGAGGTGAGGTCCATACCGACTTCTCGCATGACGTCGATGACTTCTGGGTGTACGTGTGAAGCGGGCTGCGTTCCGGCAGATATTGCGCAACATTCGGTAGGGTTGCCATGCAAGTTGAAGAACGCCGCCGCCATCTGCGAACGTCCTGCGTTATGAACACACGCGAAAAGGTAGGTCCTAATGGGTTTTGGTTGGCCGTGTGGCATTAGGATATCCTTTGCAGTGCTCGGCAAGGAAGGCACCAACCAGCGAAAGAGAACAGTGACAACCACCGCGCCGCAGAGTTGTGCGGCAATGAAGAGTGGCACATCGGCGGGACGAATTCCTGCGAACGTATCCGACAGGCAACGTGCAACCGTCACAGCAGGATTTGCGAACGAAGTTGAGGCAGTGAACCAATAAGCCGCTGTGATGTATGCTCCGACCGCAAAGGCAATAGTGTTGGGCCTCAGCCTCGAAGAACCCCAAATTACTGCTAAGAGTCCAAACGTGGCAATGAACTCGCTAAAGACCTGAGCACTACCGCTTCGTGCGTGCTGCGAAAAGGAGAATAGCGACAGCCCAAACATCAGGTGGGCCATCGCGGTTCCGAATACTCCACCCACGAACTGTGCCGCGAGATACGCTGGGACCTCGCGCCACGGTATGCCGCTTTCAAGAGCATCGGCTACTGTGACCGCTGGGTTCAGGTGTGCCCCTGAGACCCTCCCGAAAGCCAGAATTAGGGCGACGAGTACTGCACCAGTCGCGATGGTGTTGGCGAGCAGGGCAAGCGCAATATTTCCAGCCGCGAGTCGTTCGGCCATGATTCCTGACCCGATGACAGTGGCAACCAGAAAGGCGGTTCCTATGAACTCAGCCGTAGCTCGCTTAAGTAGAGGTTGTCCAACCATGGCAAAAGATGATCGCACATCCGCTCAGTTGGCGCTAAATCCCCGTTTCACTCAGGATCCGGCAGTCCGGGTTCTGAGCGTTATGGCTGTTTGCTACAGTTAATTTCCGTGTACAGACGCTCATTGTTTCGGAAAAGTGTGGAGCGTTCGGATAGCGAAGTTAAAGCCTGTCGGCTCGACTTTCACCAATCCCTGGTAAGGTCGATCGATGTCCGCGATCGCGACCAGCACGAGCGAGACCAAGAAAGTCAGCACGAGCACTTGTGCTAGATGAAAACCAAAATTATTCACTCCGAAGAAACACGCGGCTCCGACGGTAATGATGCCGCCCGCAATCAAAACCGCCCAAAGGATTTTCGGAAGGTGCTCGCGAGTCTGCATAGCCCGAAGACGCCTGTATTGAGTCAATCCTCGCAATTCCTCCATCAGCTGGTAAGCCGCTATAGCGTCAGGTTGAGCATGTGCCTGGCTCTGTCCTGCAAGCACCCAAAGCTGGTTGATAATATCGGCACCTTCCGGCGTCATCTCTTCGGTCTCCATTACTGTCCACTCATGTTGCAATGTGTTGTCTGCGTAGCGGACGCAGAGTTCCTGGATTCGGTTCGCATTCGGATCCTGCAGTTGGCTGGCAATACGAAAGACATTCACGAGCGCGTTTGCTTCCTGCTCTTCGTTAGCTTGCGCCTGTTGCGCCATTGACCACACCCCAGAAAGGGTGAAGGCAAGAATCACTGCATAGGTGGTCCCTATAACAGCCACGACTGCACCCGTGAAATCATTGGACTCCCTTCGGGCTGGCGCTGTGGAAGTCCGATTAACCAGCAACAGGAAGAGAATGGCAGCGCTGATGCATGCGACGATGATAAGAACATTGATCAACACAGGACAGACATCCGCGTTCCTAATAGACAGACAATACGCCGATCGACGAAGTCCTGCGGACATTTCTCCGGACGTCACTTGGGGCCGAAATCCCACACCCGGATGTGACACGGCCAAACTCTGGCCGTTGATAAAATTCGTAGCTGTCAAATATCCCCATAGCACTCGTTGACTTTTTGGAAATAGTAGTACGAATGGAAGGACGGTACCCTTTCCATCGCAACTCAAAGGAGGATTCTCGTGCCTGCGATGAAGTGGCTATTGGCGGCATTTCTGGTGATCTGTTCCAGCTTCGCCTTTGCGCAAGCCAAGTCTGGCGACCATCCTACAGTCCCCAAGGTGTTGGATTTCTTGGTTTCCGACGTCGAGGGCGAGTTTGTCCTTGCTGCGGAAGCGATGCCGGAAGGCAAGTATGCCTACGCTCCAACCAATGGCGAATTTAAAGGTGTCAGGACATTCGCTCAGCAGGTGAAACACGTGGCTGCGATGAACTACATCATAGGGGCCTCCATCATCGGCGAAAACCCTCCGGTCGATGTCGGCAGCGGAAACGGTCCCGACTCCATGACCTCCAAGGCAGATATCATCAAGTTCCTGAAAGATTCCTTCGCTTATGCCCATAAAGCGGTCGGCAGCGTGAACGAGAAGAGCATGCTGGAACCGTTCAAGAATCCGTTTGGCGAAGGTACAACCACACGACTGGGTATGTCCGGGATACTTGTCGGACACTGCTTCGATCACTATGGCCAGATGGTCGAGTATCTCCGCTCCAACGGCATCATGCCGCCCAAACCTTAGGGGGAAGTCAGTTGTTGAAAAATCGCGATCACACTCACATACAAGCCAGGCCCCTCCGCCTGCGCGATCATCCGCTTTCGCGGGGATCTCGCTTCGCTCCGAGGACAGCAAGAAATCGGACCGGCACAACGCGAGTGAGTGCGGTCCAGCAGCAAAAAGGCCTCTTTCGCATTGCGAAAGAGGCCTTTGCTTTCCGAGGAGGAAACTTGCTTACTTCGACTGATCCATGGTGATGCCTTGCGCGCCCGGCTGCTTTTCCGCTTTGGCTTTCTTGGTGGCCATCGTCTTGTCCACCCAGCTGTCGGCCTCTTTCAGGTCGGCCGCCCGCGCCGCCGGATCGTCGCATTCCACGTCGGCCCGCTCGCGATACATCAGGTTCATGTACGCCATGGCATCGTCGTAGTCCGTGCGCAGATCCAGCGCCTTCTTCAGGACATCGAGCCCTTCCTGAATGTTAGCGGAATTATTATCTTTGACCTGCTGGCATACCTTTTTGTCTTTCGCCGGCAGGGAATCGTCCGGCTTCATGCCCAGCTTGGCGCGCGCTTCCATGCGCGGCTGGTACGTCTGGGTCCAATCGATAACGCCGATCGAGTAGTAAGGCTCGGGATCGTTCGGATCCAGTTCGGTCGCCTTGCGATAGTACTCTTTCGCCTTGTCGAACTGCTTCATCTGCAGGTACAGGTAGGCGATGCCCTTGACGCTGTTCACGCTCTTCGGGTCGCGCTGCAGCACTTCCTCGTATTGCTTGATGGCTTCCAGGGCGAACTTGTTGTTGTCCGGCGTGTCCGCACCAGGGATGTATTGTTGTGCATATGCGGTCGCCAGGTAGAGTTTGGCATTGATCAATGTCGGATCCAGGCTCACGGCATCCTGGAAATGATTGATCGCTTCCTCGTACTTCGCGCCCTTGTACGCCTGCACGCCCTTGTTCAGCTGGTCGCGCGCACGAAGCTTGTTGCACCCGGTGACCGTGAACAGCATCGTGGCTGCCGCCAACACGGCCAGCACTCGTAGGCTAGTTTTCATTGCGTTATAAGTCTCCCTTGCCAGGAATCCTGGGGTTCAGCTCCGATTCCAGAAATGCGCTATGTAGACGAACCGACGCCCAGACGTCGCCGCCTGGGCACACTCCCTGCTTCCGTTCGCTTGCGAACCTGAAGTCTCTCTGCGCAGGCACGAAGCTTTGCTCCGTGCCCGGCAAAAATTTTTGGCCGACCGCAGTCTACTCGCCTGCTTCGATCTTCGCTGTGATCAGGCCCACTTTATCTACGCCCGAGGCATGCGCAATGTCGATCACATTGGCTACGTCCGCGAAAGGAATCGCGTCGTCGCCCTTCACGAACATGACCTTCTCGGCGCGCGTCTTGAAGATGTCGGTCAGACGGCCCTGCAGATTATCCCAGGTCGCATCTTCGCCGTTGATCTTCAGTCCCGGGGCTTGCCCGGCGCCCCGGTCGATCACCTGCACCACGATCGTGCGGTCCGGAGTGTTCTGCTGTTGTTTCTGGTTCGGCGGCGGCGGCTGGGGTACCAGCGCGTCCAAGCCTTTCGGAGTCAGGGGCGTGATCACCATGAAGATGATCAGCAGCACCAGCAGCACGTCAATCAGCGGGGTGACGTTAATGTTTGCGTTCTGGCCTCCGCTCGGGCCAACGGCCATTCCCATAGTCGATCTCCTCTATTGCCCGCCTGCGGGCGTTGACGGCGGCGGTCCGGGTGTCTTGTTATCCTTGCGCTGGTCCGTCAATAATCCGAGCTGGTCCACCCCGGCCGAACGGACGTTGTCCACCACTTGTACGACATTGCCGTATTTCGTGCGTGCATCCGCGCGGATGTAAACCCGCTTGTCCACCCGGCTCGCGATCCGATCCTTCACCTTGCTCGTAAGCTGGTCGACCGCGATCTGGTCGTTGCCGAAGAACACCTTGCCGTCGCGCATCACCGCGACAATCAACGCGTCTTCCTTGTCCGCATCCGGCATCTGCTCCGGATTGTTCACCTTCGCCAGGTCCACGCTGACGCCCTTCTGCAACATGGGCGTGACCACCATGAAGATGATCAGCAGCACCAGCATCACGTCCACCATCGGCGTGACGTTGATGTCGGAGTTGACCTTGGCTCCTTCGTTTCGTTTTGCCAAAGACATAGGCTTTACCTTTCCCTTCGCGCCCTGCGCATTTCCCTGGTCCGCTGGGCCCGCGGCCTGGAGGAGTGCCCGGCGCCGAAGCCATCTTCGACGCCGGACCAGCAACTCATTGCCGCGATCACCCGGCCGCCACTAGGACCGGCGCATGCTCCGCCGCTTCAGGAAGTAGTCGATCAGTTCGCTCGAGGAGTTATCCATCTCCACGTCGAACGCTTCCACACGGCCGGTCAGATAGTTGAACATCATCACGGCCGGGATCGCCACGAACAGACCCACTGCGGTCGTCACCAGCGCTTCGGCGATACCGCCTGCCACCGCGCCCAGACCGGTTGCCTTCTGTTCCGAAATGCCTTTAAACGCATTCAGGATGCCGACCACCGTGCCGAACAGCCCGACGAACGGAGCCGTCGAGCCGATCGTTGCCAGGCCGCCCAGGCCGCGCTTCAGCTCGGCATGAACGATGGCTTCGGTGCGCTCCAACGCGCGCTTGGAGGCTTCAATGGTCTCGCCCGGGATCTCGCCAGGGCTGTCCTGGTGCGCCTTGAACTCCATCAGGCCGGCGGTAACTACCTTGGCCAGGTGGCTCTTCTTGTTGCGCTCCGCCACCTTGATGGCTTCATCGATCTTGCCGTCACGCAGCGCGCCGGCTACCGCCGGGGCGAATGCGCGCGATTGCTTGCGGGCCGCGCTGAAGGCCATCCAGCGATCGATCATCACTCCGATCGACCAGCCCGACATGATGAACAGAATGATGACCACGAGCTTCGCCAGGATACCCATCTGGTGCCACAGCGAAATCGGGTCCCAGCCCACCGCGCCTTCCTGTACGATCCAGGCGGCCATGGCGGGCACTTGGTGCGTTGCTACACTTGCAAGATTGGCTACGAACATGAGTTGCTTTTTCCTCCTCAGGAACTCGTCGGACTCGGATGCTTGCTGTCGCTAAACTGTGCTGGTCGCTTCTTGGTTTTGAAGTCACGCCCGACCCTGGCCCGCTCCGGCTGGGAATCCCCGGACGACTGGGCGCTGCTCTGGATCTGGCATGCGAGGCGCGGCGGCCGCACTGGGCGTCTTGCTGAACCCAGCCCCGGGCCACTTGATCGGGTGGGCGCGGGGAGGGCGACCGCCTGGTACTCCAACAGCGCCGCCCGGAAGTTTAACCTCCGGACAGCGTGAAATTCACTTCCACCTGCGTTTCCACTGCCACCGGCTCGCCGTTCAGCATGTACGGCTTGTACCGCCACTGCTTCACGGCTTCGATCGCGGCGGGCGCCAGCATCGGATGCCCGCTGATCAGGCGCAGGTTCTCGATGGTCCCGTCCTTGCTGATCTCGGCTTGCAGCAGCACCCGGCCTTGAATGCGTGCCTGGCGCGCCAGCGGCGGATACGACGGCTGGACCTTCTTGATCAGCAACCCTTGCGAGACACCCAACGATACGCGCACCCGCTGGGGAGTTGCAACCTTGGGCACCGCTACCGGCGTCGAGCTGATGATCCCCCCGATCACCCCGCCCATCTGGCCGCCCGGGACTCCGCCCGGCACTCCGCCCACCACGCCGCCTGCCGACATGTCCGGCGGGGGCGCTTCTTCTTCCTTAATCATCTGCACTTTCTCTGGAATCTTGGTCGGGGTTCGCAGCTGGCCGTTGATGAGGTCGCTCTGCACCTGCTTGATCACCCGTACCGGCGCAGCGGCCGGCGGGGGTGGCGGAGGCGGCGGAGGCGGCGCTACCAGGAATGTCATTAACTGCGTCTTTGGCAGCGCTTCCGTGAAAATCAACGGGATCAGGACGAGAACGCCTACCAAGACGACCTGCAGGACGAACGAAAGTGTGGTCGTCATCCCCCGCTTGGTCTTCAGTCTTCCGCCCGATTCTATAAGGCTATCTTCGAACATAGGCTTCTCCCTACAACAGTCCCTACGTTAGCTTAGACACCGCACTTCTCCTGTTTGCTCCCAAAACCATCTGCTCTGCCAGCAACGCACGTGCCGCTCACCTGAGATGCCGTCCAACTCGAGATTGCAGCGAAAAATCAAGAACTTGCAGAACGCATGGCAAACGCCCATTAGGTAAACCGGCCTAGAGCTAGATTGCAACCTTTTGCCCTGTTGCTGGGCCTGGCGCCCGCCTTCCTACCCAAAACTCGGTAACTACACCCTGGCCTTGGCCTTCGCCTTCTCCCGTTTGGCCGGCTCGGCCGGGGGCGGCGTCATCGGACGCTTCCCGCGCTCGGCACGCCAATCCTGGTAGGCCACCAGGATCGGGGCCGCAATCGCAATCGACGAATACGTTCCGATCAGAATGCCGATCACCAAGGCCAGCGAGAATCCCCGCAGCACTTCGCCGCCGAACAGGTACAACGCCAACACCGTCAGGAACGTTAAACCAGCGGTCAGGATCGTTCGGCTCAGCGTCTGGTTGATACTGCGATTGACGATGTCTGTCAACTTTTCCCGACGCATCAACTTGATGTTTTCGCGGATGCGGTCAAACACCACGATGGTGTCGTTATTGGAGTACCCAACCAGCGTCAGGATCGCCGCCACCACCGTCAGCGAAATCTCCTTGTTGAGCAGCGAAAACGCGCCCACCGTGATCAGCGTGTCGTGAAACACTGTGATGACCGCTGCCACTCCGTAAATCCACTCGAACCGGAACGCCAGGTACACCAGCATGCCCAGCAGCGAGTAGAGCACCGCCAACAGGGCCTGCCGGCGCAACTGCGCTCCCACCTGCGGCCCCACGATCTCCACATTTCGCACGCCGTAATCCGAGACCACGTAATCCTGCTCCAGGGTGCTTAACACCGCCGGATCGACCGCCCCTTTCAGGTCATTCAGCGAACTCAGCACACCGCCTTTCACCCGGTCGCGAAAATTCACGATGGCCTGCGCCACCTGCGTGTACTTGGCGTCCGCATCGGCCCCCGCGTTCAGCGGATCCTTCTCAATCAGGCTGCTTTTGATTGTCAAAGAACTGGCGTTGTTCAGGTCCTGCTTCCCGGCGGGTAGCGCTGCACCGAGCGCGTGAATGATCGCGGTCTTGCCTTTGTCGAGCGCCTGCTCGCTGGTCTCCTGGATATCGAGCGCGATCAGTTCCTCGTTGTTGGCGGGCAGCCCGAATGTCTGCACCCGCGCGTTATGCAAGCCTGCGCGGTCCAGCGTTGTATGGATGTCGGCCGCGTTCGGCGTATGCGAGTACTTCACATAAACCAGCGTGCCCCCTCGGAAGTCCACGCCTAGCGGGATTCCATGCCAGAAGAATATGGAAATCACTCCCGCCACGCTGAACACCAGCGAAAAGGCGAGAAAATACCACTTTTTCCCAAGAAAATCTATATTTGGATTACGGAAAAATTCCACTCGCTCAGAACCCCTTTTGTTCAAGGTTTCAAAGTGACCAAGGTTTCAAAGTTTCAAGGGGTCAGGATTTCTCGTGTCCGGGACAGAAACCCGATTTGCCGGTCCAGATTCACCCGTTTTGCCTTTGAAACGTTAAACCCCTCAACCTTCGAAACCTCGTCTTTGAAACTTTGAAACTCTGAAACCTTGAAACCTTGCTCACTCTGAAACCTTGAAACTTTAAATGCTCAACGCTTCGCCTCTCTGCTTCCGGCTCAGCACCCAATCGAAAATCACGCGCGACACGAACACCGCCGTGAACAGGTTCGCAAACAGACCGAAGGTCAGCGTGACCGCGAATCCCTTCACTGGCCCGGTGCCGAAGAGAAACAGAATGAACGCCGACACAATCGTGGTCACGTGCGTATCCACGATCGTGATCCAGGCATGCGCGAACCCCTGTTCCACCGCCGACGGCGGTGTCTTCCCGTTCCTCAATTCTTCCCGGATGCGCTCAAAGATCAGCACGTTCGAATCCACGCCCATGCCGACCGTCAGAATCACCCCCGCAATCCCCGGCAACGTCAGCGTCGCCCCGCTGAAGCCCAGGAATCCCAGCAGGATGACCAGGTTCAGAATCAGCGCCACGTCCGCATTAATGCCCGCTCCCCGGTAGTACACCAGCATGAAGATCAACACCGCCGCCATGCCGATCACCGCCGCCCGCACCCCTTCGCGAATCGAATCCGCGCCCAGCGACGGCCCCACCGTGCGTTCTTCCAGATACTTGATGCCGGCCGGCAACGCGCCCGAATTCAGCACCAGCGACAAGTCCTTGGCCTGCTGGTCGGTAAAGCTTCCCGTGATGCGCCCCTGGTCGCTGATCTCCGACTCGATGCGCGCCACTTCCATCACCTTGTTATCGAGCACCACCGCCAAGAAGTCATTCACGTGATTGCGGGTGAATGCGCTGAAGCGCCGGCCGCCTTCGCCGGTCAGCACAAAATCGACTTCCGGCCGGTTCGTGTTGGGATCTCGCCCCACGTGCGCCTCGCGCAGATCGCGGCCCGCCACCGCGCTCGAGCGCGAGACCAGCCAGTACACCGTTCCACCCTCGCTCGCCGTCGAGCCGATGCTCTTGCCCGGCATCAGCACCGATCCCTCCGGCAGCAACCCGTTGTTGGCCGCCAGCGCCGACTGCTCATCCGGATAAGGTTGTCCATTATTCAGCGCCTGCCGGATTTCCAGCATCGCCGTCGACTGCATGATCTCTTTCACCCGCGCCGGATCATCTACCCCCGGCAACTGCACCAGGATCTGGTACTGCCCCAACCCATGTTCCTGGATCACCGGCTCGCTCACGCCCAGCTTGTCCACCCGGTTCCGGATCGTCTCGATCGACTGCGTCACTGCCCGGTTCTTTAGATCGGTGAGCGTCGCCGGCTTCATTCGCAACGACCAGGTGTCCTGCGCCCCCGAGGCCGCGTCATACTCCGGCAACCGGTCCGTTACCAGCGACTTGAAATCCGAGGCCGACGCCGGCGGCAAACCCTTCACCACGATCTGGTCGGGCGCGTTCACTGCGTCCGGTTGCGAGATGTCCGCATAGCTGATCTTGCGCACCCGCAGGTCTTCCTTCAGCCGCTCAATCGCCCGCTGCGCATCGGCCCGCACCGCGTCGTTCACCTGCACCTGCAGGATCAGGTGCGTCCCACCCTTCAGGTCGAGCCCCAGATGAATGCGGTTGGTCAGCGCCCCCAGCATCCCCTGTGACCAGTTGCTCGGCGCCCCAAAAATCCCAAACAGGAACACCAGCAGCGTTCCAACGATGACGATAATCTTCCAGCCCAGATTCTTATTCATGACGTAAAAACTCTATGTCCGCGCACTTCTCGCTTTTCGACGCTCACCCGCACATCAAAAACCCTCATCGGCGTTCTTACTCGGTACTCGCTACTTACCTCTCGCGCTCCATCCCGCCCGACCGCTCCGTTCGTCACTAGGTACCAGGTACTAGGTACTCGGTACTACTTCTCGTCCGTCGTCACCGACACAATCGACGACTTCGAAACTTCCAGTCTCAAATTGTCCGGCGGAACCCGCAACGTGATCGCATCGTCCTTCATGGCGAAAATCACCCCGCGCAGCCCGCCGCTGGTCGTCACCCGGTCCCCGGTCTTCAGCTGCCCCAGCATGTCCTGCCACTTCTTCTGGCGGCGCTGCTGCGGCAGGATGAGCAGCAGGTAAAAAACCCCGAAAATCAAAAGGATCGGCGCCAGCCCAGCCGCCCAGCCCAAGGAACCGCCGCTGCTTTGCACCGCTATCAGATGAGTCGCGTTCATGGAGACCTGAGGGTGATATTGAAACTAGGCGCAGTCGCCTTCGGGCACCGCAAGCCCTCTCTTTGTCACCGCGGGAGCTCTCGTGCTTTCCGGCCGGATGTCGCTGTCAGCCTTGGGCTTTCTCTCAGGGGAATCAGGAGCTTACGGGTTCGGTTGAGACGAGACACCAGAAAGCAAGCGGATCTCTTCCCCAAGTCGAATAGAATGCCGCACCGTCCGCATAGTGTCAAGGTAGAAGCTCACATTGTGGACGGTGTTCAGGACCTGCGCCAACACTTCGTTGGATGCATACAGGTGGCGCAAATATGCCCGCGAGTACCGCCCGCACACGCGGCATCCGCACCGCGGATCCAGCGGCCCATCATCGCGGATGTAGCGCGCCTGCTTGATCGAAATCTTGCCTTCCGAAGTGAACAACAGCCCATGCCGCGCCGCCCGCGTCGGCAACACGCAGTCCATCATGTCGATCCCCATCCGCGCATACTCGACGATCTCCTCCGGTGTCCCCACCCCCATCAGGTATCGCGGCTTGTCCGCGGGCAAATGCTGGACCGTCGCCTCCACCACCTCGCGCGTCCGCTCCCGCGGCTCCCCCACGCTCAGTCCCCCAATCGCATATCCCGGAAACCCGATCTCGATCGTCCGTTCCGCCGACTCCCGCCGCAAATCCAGCTCCATCCCGCCCTGAACAATCCCGAACAAAGCCTGCGTCGCCCCCGCCTGTGTAGGGACCCGAGCGTCCACTGTAGGGACAGGCGCCTCGCCTGTCCGGCCGAGCGCCAGCTCGGCAGGCCGTGTGGCGCGGGCCCTCCTGTCCGCGCTCCCGCCCGATGGAGCAGCGGGCGTCTCGCCCGCGTCCCCCGCACACGTCCTCTCCGCCCATGACCCACCCCGCCGCGCTTCCTCACTGACAGCTGAAAGCTGAGAGCGGACAGCACCCCACGGCACCTCGCCCTTATGCTCCTCAAAGTACCGCTTGCTCCGCTCCGCCCACCGCAACGTCAACTCCATCGACGCCCGCACCCGCTCTCGCTCCGCCGGAAACTCCGTACACTCATCGAACGCCATGACGATGTCGGCCCCCAGCCCGATCTGCGCCGCCATCGCGCTCTCCGGACTAAAGAAATGCGACGACCCATCCAGGTGCGACCGGAACGTCACTCCCTCCTCATTCACCTTGCGCAGTTCGTTCAGGCTGAACACCTGGAACCCGCCCGAATCCGTCAGAATCGCCCGATCCCACGCCATGAACCCGTGCAGCCCGCCCATCCGCCGCACCGTCTCCACCCCAGGCCGCAGGTAAAGGTGATACGTATTCGAAAGCAGAATCTGAACCCCCAGCTCCTCCAGCAGATCCTGCGCCACCCCCTTCACCGACGCCAGCGTCCCCACCGGCATAAACACCGGCGTCTCCACCACCCCGTGTGGCGTGATGAGCCGCCCCGCCCGCGCCGCTCCGCGCGTGGCTTCAAGCTGGAATTCCGTGGACATTCGAGTCGATTCTAGAGTATCGGAACTTATCCCGGCATTCTCCTGTTGGTGGACCGACGCTCGCCATCAGTCTCCCTACCCAGCTCCACCAGGTGATGGACAACGGCAAAACATGCGCCAAAATCCGCCATACATTTTTGCCCGGATGGGATCGCGTGCTTTCCAGAAGTAAAGTCCAATTCGAGGACTACGGCACACCCTCCGCCCCGGATTAGAGCCAACCAGCCAGCCGGGGCGCTTCTCTTTGCTCGATCGAAATAGCATCCGAGGTGGAACATGCCTCAACCTTGGAAATCGCAGCCCTGGGTAGAAGCATACGAGCTCGCCGTCTTGGAACTCGATTTGGCGAAATTGCCCAGCCGTATCGAGGCCGCAAAGTCTGTCATTGAATCCAGGGTTGCTGAATTGTCGGGCCAAACGGATCTACCAGCCCGATTACCCGAAATGGAGTCCATCATCCGCGCGTTGCAGGTGCTGCGCCTGCTAGCCCAACACGGGCCTCTGAGAAGGCCCATGACCGCCTGACTAATCCACCCCCAACTCCACAATCTCCCCCCCCACCTCGCCCCCCCCCCCCCCCCACTTCCCCACCCCCCCCCGCCCATAAAACCCCCCCCGCCCCCCCCCTCCCGGATTGAAATACCAAACCCCCCTCTCCC
>Ga0126373_10000321_pt1 | contig 31504 bp, 24 predicted proteins | sample PanSoiMetPlot_11_FD_92545 | JGI IMG/M metagenome (GOLD analysis project Ga0126373, IMG submission 92545) | Tropical forest soil microbial communities from Panama - MetaG Plot_11 | ecosystem: Environmental > Terrestrial > Soil > Tropical forest > Bulk soil | place: Panama | collected 2016-02-17 | reverse complement strand
TTGTGCGGCTTTGTGCGGCTTCAGTCAGGATGGCTGAACGGCCCTGGATGGCTTAGGAAGGCTCGCAAAGGAAAGCGGAAGAAGCAGTATCCTTGGATCGAGTTGCTCAGTCCTGATCGACCCTGTGTTGGAGGTCATCCGCCACGCGGGAGAAAATACTGTTACTCTTTCCGCCCACCAGACCGACTACTCCGAAAACAAGTACAAGAATCAAGGTGAGGATAACTGCATACTCTGTAACGCCTTGACCGTCCTCCCATGACGGCATCGAATCGATTTGTCTCCCCACGGTTCGGTCCCTTGTGGTGCCGGATTTATGGAGCGCGGTTGACACTTCCCCAAAAGGATCACCACGCGCTGAGCCTCGCCCCGGTGTGCCTAAAGATCCAGGGTGGCGCGGGAGCAAGGCACAACAAGTGTGGGGCGGGAGTGGCTCTCACTCTTTGCTGTTGGCCAAACAGCTTGTATGCTTTCTGTAAAATTTCTTGCCGCTGATGCCGCGCGCGATAGTCTTGGGGAATGTGACTACATTACCCAATTGTATCGAGACACAGACGGGTGGCATTGTAGCCGCATGCAGACGGCAGCAGATCAACTCCAGCAGAGTTTCAACCTCCAGCCCGGCATCCAGCAGCAGGTCGATCATCGGCTCTATCGTGCCAGATGACTTTTGCCAGTGCCGGGCGGGCCTAAGAACAGGCCGTCTTCATGGCGAGCAATGAAGGTACCGCCCGCGAGATCGAAACACTAAGCTCCGAGTCATCTTTTTATCGAAGTCGAAGTCGAAGTTGTCCAGGCTCTTATGCGGATCGCGGAACGCCGCTTTTTTGCGCTCCAGCAATCGATCGCCACGACGCTGGGCCGGATTTGGGTAGCCACTGAGGCTAATTTTCTTGGTAAAAGGCCCCGAATCTTTCTCTCTCACGGAATGCTCGGTGCCTCTTGGGGAAGGCGCTTCCGCAGCAATATCTACTTTCTGCATTAGTTTGTCAAAACGTATGCCCTAGTTAGTTCGTGGTAGAAAACTAAACCGTTTCGCTGGCTGGGGCAGTCACAGGGTCGTAGTTTTAACTTTGAGTAGACCGGGGACTAAGATGGCATCCGATGATTCCGATCAGCCGCGATGCCCGTACTGTATAGATGGAAACGCGTTTGGGTTGTTTGCAACGTATTAGTCAGTTGTTCGTGTGCCCTCGCTGCGGCCACCTTTCACATCCTTCCCCCGCGAATCGCGCGCTGATCTCCCGCGGATTGCCTCGCGTGTCGTTACGCGAAACTGCCATAAGCCTGGTTCTCGCTAATGTCTGACTCTGCGGAGGTTCGAGCAGTTCATGTGGACCGTTCGTAGGGTAATCCCATTTGATCACCGCTTGCGTTGAAATGGCACTTAGCGACGATGAGAGTGATGTCGTCCTGCTGTTCGTGCGGAGTGTAGCGACGCACTTCGTCGATCACTGCGGAAACTATATCGCTGGATTTAAGGTCTCGATTGAGCTTGAGACAATTCAGAAGGCGTTGCTCACCGAACTCCTCACCGTTCGTACCGCCAGGCTCAGTGACACCGTCTGTATAGAGAGCCAGAGTGTCTCCTGCGAAGAGACTAGTTTCGCCAATTGAACATTCCCAGCACGGGAAGCGCCCCAGTATAGTGGCCGTAGACTCCAAACGTTCTAACTCTCCGCCATCGCGGACAATGAGTGCTGGCAGGTGTCCGCAGTTGGCATAGCGCAAGCGTCCGGTCTGATCGTTGTATTCCGAAAAGAAAAATGTAGCGTAGGCGTTCTCGGGAGTGTTCTCGCAGAACAACCGATTAATGCTTCGCATGAGGTGGGCGGGTTCGTCGAATCCCATGGCGCACTGGCTGCGAAGATTCGCCTGAAGATTCGCCATCAGCAGAGCTGCGCCGATTCCCTTACCGGCGACATCCCCGATTACGAGGCAAAGTCGTTCTCGACCTGTTGCAAGAAAATCGTAGTAGTCTCCGCCCACTTGACGGGCTTGCTGACAGATCCCGGCATATTCCAGAGTCGTCATAACCGGCAGGTCTTGCGGAAACAGTCTAGCTTGCACTTGCTTTGCGATATCGAACTCCTGGGCAACACGGCGTTCCGCTTCGTCTCGTTCGGCCGCAGCGCGCCGCTGCGCCTCGATCGCACTTGTTACCTCGTCAAAGCTCACAAGCGAAAATGAATTGCCATCGAGATCCTTGAAATGGGTGAATACTCCACCCCAAACAGGTGGGTCTATCCCGCGCGGAATCGAGCTCCCGCTGACAGACTTCACTCGCCTCAGTTTCGGCGTGGATAAAAACTTAACTCCGCGGCGCGACCATTCTCGGTAGCGGGCAAGGACATCGTCAGTTACGAAGACGACATCGGTGAGTCGCCCGACTAGCTGAGACTGCTTTGAGTCGGGCTTAGGGGCGATGAGCGCGAGCACCGTGTCCCCTTCGGGAGGAGCTACGGCCAGCCAGCGTTCGCCGGACTGAAGCACAGTGTCCGCGACTAATCGAAAGCCGAGTTGGTCGACGTAGAACCGTAAGCTTCGGTCCTGATCACGGACGTAGACCTTCACGCAGTGAATGCGAAGGATTTGATTCGGCGATGGCAATGGGTGTGAAGCCACTTCCGGAATTATAGAGGCAGATGCCTAAAAGCACTGGAACAGGGTGGCCTGATCCGGCCCGGCAAAGGTCGTGATCCGCTCACAGTCACGTGGCGTTTACAGTCTGCACAATCCAAGCCGAAGAAAAGCGAAGCGCCGATGATAAGACCAACCATTTCGCGTTAATTGACTTCCGGTTTACTCATTATCCAGGAGTTTCTGCGATCGATTCGCGCAAGCCGACCAGAAGGGAGCAATCTCTGCGACGCCGCCGGAAGGAGGGGGACCATTCCCGGCTGAATTCTCAAAATCTAATTTTTCAAGACGGGAACATCGGCCCTAAAAAGGCGCGAAGCGCCGGACCCCGTCAGCACTTGATGGGAATTCCAGTCGATACTACTCGGAAGCAAACATCGCAGTGGCATCAATGCCACCAAGCCGAGCTCGAGACCACTAAAAGAGGGAGCTTGCCGAGATGTCTAGGGAGACTACAAGCATCGGATGGTTGATCTCCGGTTTTCGGGAATGGCAGGCGAAACAGCTTAAACCCGAACCTTGCCGGGTTCCGTGGAGACGACGCGATACCTAAATGCGAAATGATCTAATCGTCCAAAAAAATAAATCGCGCTGATCGAGTTCAGACCACGTCAAAACTGTGCATTAACAAATAGCTTCAGGCCTCGTGGGAGGGGATGAGTGAACTCGACACACTACCCCGCTGCCTGGACAGGGCGTATAGATTCGACTCCGACGGAACTCATCGGTCAGAGTGACTTCACTCCATTTTGCAGATGTGCTGAGTATCGAGCACAATCGACCCAAGGCGGCCTAAATGAATAGATGGGAACGCACGGCCAAGCTAGCTGGATGTGAATATCGGGCAGTCACCTGGACTTCTAATCGCCGGTTTGATTTGAAGAGGCGGCGACGTGTTGCTGATATGTCACTAGAAGAAATGCGTCTAGCGCTGCTCACTTCCGAAGTGACGGGTCTACCGAATCGCAGGGCTTTCGACGAAGCAGGGCCGTGTCCCGTCATTGCTCTCTGTGACTTGGATGGTCTCAAAGCATTGAACAAGCACGGATATGCAGTTGGCGACGCAATCCTTAGGGCGAACGCGCGTGCTCTCCTCGATGCAGAAGTCGAAGCCTATCACGACAAAGGTGATGAGTTCTTGTGTCGGGCCAGTGATCCCGATGACCTCCGGGTTCGGCTCGAATGCGCTAGAACAATCCTGCGACACTTGTCGATACAGGTGCATCTGGCCAGCGGTGGCATCCGACGAATTTATGGGGCTGATTTTAGTTATGGAATCGGGCCGACGCTCGTAGACGCGGAAAGTCAATTGAGATCGCAAAAAAAAGAGCGTGAAGCCCGAGGCGAGGTAGCTCGCGGTCAACTTTGTGGCATTTCTGTTAGTGCAGAAGAGCTGCGAGGCGAGGTACTTAATGCAGATTTCCCTTCCCGTTCGGTTACCTTCGTAACCGCGTAGTTCCTCATATTCCGCCAATCAGCAATTGATCCGGTGCAATAGTCATTAGAAGTTTCTTAGACCGGAGAAGAAAATGGGGTATTTACTCTCCTTCATCGACAGCACACCGCCTCGTTCACCCCACGGGAGTCCCGAACCATCTCTCCCTCCGACCAGAGCGATTAACGGCTCTCCGAAATCAGCTTTACTTGCTGAAGATGATGCATCTCTGTCCGAATTCCTGAAGAGGTGCCTGAAGAACGAAGGGTACTCTGTACGCACTGCCTCAAATAGCGAGGAAGGAATCCGGTTGTATCGTGACTTCGGACCGTACAATGTTGTCCTCATCAATTACTGCATACCACGAACCAAGGGTGATGGCATCAACCCATTGGCACCACAGACAAACGGAATCGAGCTTGCCTTGGCGATCCGCAAGATCGATTTGACGCAAGGCGTGATCCTTGCTGCTTTTGCATTCAGGGCCGCAGCCGAAGTGCCACGTCCATCGGAGGCTATGGACATACCCATTTTAGTGGACTGCAGTGTCCTTTCCTTGAGGGGCATGCTGGAAAAGGTTGAGATTGACCTAGCAATCAAAACGCTGAGTACAGCAGACCTGCTACGGTTGCGGAACGTAGGTAGGTTGCTGATTCGGAGTCTTGGACGGGCGGCACGGAGCAGGAATTGGGAAGACCTGTTGAATGAGGCTCAGTGTCGAACGCTGATTGGGGCCGGTGACAGTAGGAGTGGAAGGCATTGGAATAGAAGAGTTCCTTTTGTGCAACATTTGGCAGGAGCCATGAAGAGCATCGCGAATCTCTGGAAACGCCAGTTCCGAGAAAGTGAGGCGTACCTTGTCTCAGAACTTACAATATACGATGAAGAGGGACAAGAACATTCGCCTATTGAGTCCGTCCCTTCCGGCTGCTTGCCAGCAGATCGCTGTCTTTTCCAGAAAGATGAGGAAGAGAGCGTATTCGCCTTATTCAGCCATGATGAGCATGCGACTCGGGTTTTGCGCGGCATAATCGATGGCCTACAGAAGAACGAAATCAAGCAGAATTACGGCCTCGACGAAAAGATGTACACGTCGGCAATGAGACGACTCCGAGTCAGACTGATGGGTCGGGAAAATAAGGGGCAATAATAATGTCAAACAACAAGAGAAGTGACGAAGCGATCGAGAGAGTTCTAAATTACCTAGCTGATTCCATATTGTACGAATCCGACGAGAGCACATTGGACGAGGCCTATCATACGGATGCAGACCCGCAATCATCGGCTGAGTACACGCGCTCGAAACTTGGTGATGTGTCGGAAGCGTTGCACGGTGTTAACAAGCGCTTGTCTAGCCTCGGCCATACCATCGATTCCAATTGGCAGTACAGCCACGGAGAGTATCAAAGCACTTGCGTAAACTGCGGATCTACGGTCACCTTTAGAACGGGCAGCCACCATTCACAGGGAACAGCTCTGAAAACGCGATGTGCTGCTAGGTATGAATCCGTCACATCCAAACGGCAAGCGTTTCGCAAGTAATTACTCGGAAGAGGCTTCACCGAATAAACGATGACGGCCCTGCCCGGAGCTCAAACCACGGGCCGGAGGGAAGAGATGGTCCCAGAGTGGGGGCACTTGAAGCGTCAGGCCGACTGCCTCGATCCTCAAGCAGATGGTCGGAGCTAACGCATCTGGGGTCGACAAAACATCCAAATCCCCTACCCAAGAAGTTCCTCCCGACCTCCTCCCTGGAGCCTCCGAATCCGCAAAGATGCTTTTCTTGCAGTGGCCCGGAGGACCCTTCAAATAACCTACTGAGCGCAGCCCTGAGTTCGTGGATCGGCGGGCTTCATTCCATCCATATCAGCGCGCCATGGTTTCGATTTCGTCCACGAGATTCTGCAATGAGTGCTGGTTGTGTCGTGGTTTAGCAGTGGGAATCGTGAGACGTTCCTGTTTCGTCGATAACTGTGGGCCTGATCACTGCTTCCCCTTCAAATACCGATCAAACCACGCTACCGTCCGCTGCATCGCATCGATCTGATTCTCGCGTTTGGCAAAGCCGTGCCCTTCGTCCGGATAGTAATGTGCTTCCACAACCTTGCCTTCTTGCTTCAGAATCATCTCCGCCTGCTCCGCCTCCTCCTTCGGATCGCGGATGTCATTCGCTCCCTGCAGAATCAACAATGGCGCTTTCGCATTTTTGAAGTACTTGATGGGCGAAGCATCCTCATAAGATTTCCGATCCTTCACTGGATCTCCCAGGATGGACTGATCATATTGCTGGAGCGCCGGCTCTTCGTGCTCCTGCTCGGTGAGCCAGTCGGTGATTCCAAACAGTTCTACTGAAGCCGCCCACACGTCCGGCGTTCTGCCGATTGCAATCATTGCCATATATCCGCCATAAGAACCGCCCGTGATTCCGATCTTCTTGGCATCCACGTAACCCGTGTCAACGAGGAAGTGCGCCGCATACACCTCGTCTTGGAGATCTCCGCCGCCAATGTCCTTGTAATTTGCTCTCTGAAATTCCATCCCATATCCGGTGGACCCGCGAACATTGGGGGCGATGCAGACGTAACCTCGAGAAGCCAGCGCTGCAGCGGTCTTGTTGAAGCTGTCTACGGTCTGACCCGTCGGTCCACCATGGGGCAGCACGATTCCGGGATTCGCGCCGTCACGCCTCAGGTCGAACGGCACCCACAGAAGTGCGCTGATGGTCTTTCCATCAAAGGTCCTGTAATGCACCAACCGCGATGGGGGCAGTCGGGAAGAATTCAGGCTGGCTACTGCGGAAAATGTCAGTTGCTGCGATTGGCGCGTCGTTACGTCGTAGATCCACAAATCGGCGGGCTCAGTAGAACTCTGATGGAAAATCAGCATGCGATCACCTGATGGCGAGTAGGCCCGCGGGTTGCCCGCCGGAACCGTGATGCCTTCGGCAAACCGCAAAAGTGTCGGCTTGCCCGATTCACGATCCACCATATAGATATTTGTGCGGCCGTCCGCATTCACCGTGTAAGTGAACGTCTTTCCATCCGGAGAAAACTCTCCCGCGTCTGCTTCCCATTTCGTATCGGTGACCCAGGTTCGCTTCCTGCTGCCCACGTCCAATAATGCAACGTTCGAGTATCCGCCCTTCTCGTTGGCAGCGATCAACAGCGTACGGCCATCTGGAGAAATCGACGAAACCGAATAAAGCACATCGCCATCGTGCGGCGTCAGATTTTCCAATTGGCGGGTCGCGACATCCACTGCGTAAACATCAGCATCCGTGCCACCGGCGTTGGCGCGGGTCGAATAAATCGTCTTGCCGTCGGGACTCCAGATCGCTCCATACCACTCGCGGTTTTTCGTCTGCTCGTTGGTCAGCTTATGGACGTTTTTCGTTTTCCAGTCAAGCAGCGCGATGTCCTCATTCGAAGAGTCTTTCGGCCGATAAGACATAGCGAGCATACTGCCGTCTGGAGACCAGCGAGCACCGCTCTCGGAAATGTCCGGAGTGTTGGTTAGATTGATGACATCCGCGCCGTCTCTGGAGACGGCAAACAGGTCGTATAAATCGCCTCCGCCGAAGTCCTGCTCGAATACGATCCACTTTCCGTCCGGCGACCAAATCGGTCCGGTTTGACGATCGTCCGATTGCAGCAGTTGAATCGGAAATCCTCCCACGGCCGGAACTCTCCACAGATTGAATCGCCCAGTGAGGTTAGTGGTGAAGACGATCTCGCGACCATCCGGCGACCAGGCTGGACCGAAAGTACTGCGCGTGTAGTACAGCTGCGCAATCGGGACCGGTCCAGACTGCGGATTGCTTGTAGAAAGAACCGACTTTGGATCGGTGATCTGCCGGTCCTCCGGCGAGTCAGAGGCACAGACGATCGCGCACAACGAAACCATCAGGATCCCCACGAAAATCCGTGTGAATATCCGAACGGTCACCTTCCAGGATTGACTTGTTGTCCGCATCGCTATGCACCTCGCGGCAGCATGTTAGGGTCGCGGAACCGTCAAGTCAACGAGAGAGAGGGTATATGAGTATGTGATGTCGAAATGTACACACGTGTGTGGATTGAAAACGAGATCAGATCATCCTCATCATCAGCAGCATCAGATCAGCAGCTGCATTTTTGCCTTTTTCCATCAGCTCATCCCCCCAACTCAACTCAGGTGCGTGTTGGCAGCTTCCTTCGTTGCGCGCGCTGGGGTGCTGAGTGGAGGATGACGGAGTTTGGAGGTGGTGGGCGTGGGGCGTTTCTTAGGCTCGGATTTCCGGATTGTCTACGCAACCGCCACCAGCGGTGGTAGTACTGGCATCAAGGGGAACAGTAGCAATGATGGTTGTTCCGTGCTGCGGCTTCGAGTCAATAAAGAGTTGTCCATTCACTAGTCTCAGCCGCTCCTTCATGCTCGTAAGACCGAGCCCATGTCCATTGCGCGTAATGTTGAGATCGAAACCGATGCCCGAATCTCGCACCCTCAGGTGGACGTCATTCGCTTCACCGTTGAACGATACTTCGAACTCACGGACGCCACTATATTTGACCGCATTGTGTAGGGCTTCCTGCAATACACGGAAAAGGCAGAGTGAGACTTCGTATGGAACGGTCTCGGGAACATCATCGCAACGAAAGTCAATTTTTACATCCTCCCGATCTGAAAACTCCATGCAGAGGCCTTTGGCTGCTGCTTCGAGGCCCAGATATTCAAGCTTCGAAGAATGTAAACGGTGAGACAATGCCTGGACGTCGTTCTCCAGATCTGAAACCCGTTCACAAACCTCTTCGATGCGACGGCTCATTTTGCCCTCTGAAGCTGGAAGCTCTTCCTTTAGCGTTCTTAGATTCACGGCTACGATGGCGAGGCGCTGATTGATGTCGTCATGTAATTCTCTGGCAATACGGGTACGTTCCGCTTCTTGTGCGTCGATCAGACGACCGCTGAGACTGGCAAGAGCTTCTTCGGCCATCTTGCGTTCTGTGACGTCTGCGATCACGGCAAGAACGCATGGCTCGCCATTGACGTCAATCAATTCGGCTGACCCGAGACCAATCCGAATCTGAGCATCCTTCCTGCAAAACTTGGACTGGAAATCTCGTACTCTGCCCGCAGCGAGAAGCTGGTTCATGAACAGAGATCTTTGACTGGGATCGACCCAAAGATTAATATCGAGCGGACTCCGGCCGATGACCTCATCGCGCTTCCAACCGGTTTGATTCTCGAATGTCTCGTTGACATCCAAATAACAGCCATCATTCATCCTTGTGATGGTGATCGCAAGAGGACTTTGTCGAAAGGACTTGGAAAACTTTTCCTCTGATCTTCGAAGCTCGGCCTCAGACTTCCTTCTTCGCGCTCGTTGCCAAAGCAACCCTAGAATCGCCGCGGTCTGCGCCAGGAGGATAAAGATGGTGACTAAGACATACTGCTTGTACATCTCCCAAAAACTTGGCTGCCGATTGAGCACGATGCTGCCCGACGGCAAATCACTCTCCTTCATCCCCCAACGCTTAAGGGCCCGCCAATCGAACATGTAAGCGTTGTTGCTCACAACGACGGGGATATCTCGCGGCCTTTCACCATTGAGAACCCGTACAGCCATTCCCGCAGCGATGCGAGCGTCGTCGGCCCAGTTCACCAAGTCGCCGCCCACCGTTCCTCCCCTAAGGTCCACATCATCCATCACAAATACCGGAGCGTTCGCGGCACTGGCGACTAACGGTACTGCCTCAGCTGAATCAATAAAGCGTTCTCCCGCCGCATCTTGTGAGAGTGCAGTGTGATAGACGATCGTATTGTTCGGCAGGTTCCTCAATCGCTCCCGCAGTGTGGGCATCGTCAGGTCGGTGAGAAACGTGAAGTCAAGCCTGGATTCGTATTTATGGAAACTCTGCTTAGCGATTGCTTCCCATCTATAGTCAAACGGGCCCGTGCCACCCGTGACTACCACGTGCTTGGTGCCGGGTAGCAGGCGCAACGCAACATTCAAAGTCTCCTCCGGTTGTAGCCTGCCCAAGACACCAGTAAAGTTCATGTCGGGCCTTAGGCGGACAGGAATTTCCCCTAGAATTGTGCAGAAGACAATTGGCGTGTCGCGCAGGAACTCTTCATAAGAATCGGCGATGAACTTGAGGGAATCCGACCCGGCGGCAATGATCACATCGGGTTTGCGGTCTGAATACTTTCGAACAAACTCCTCACGAAACCGGCGTTGGGAAACTTCGTCCGGAAACAAGGTGAGTTCAAGACTCTCTTGATAAAGTTCGATGCGGTATTGTGATTTTTGAAGACCAGCCCAGAGTGCTTGATCGATTTCTGCGAAGCCGGGTGAGGCGGTGTTGCCGAGGTCATTAACGATGAGGACGCGTCGCGTCTCTTTGGACTCTGCGTATCCAGTCGGAGGCCTTAGTGGAGCACCTACAAGTAATATTGCAACGAAAGAAGTAACGAGCCGCACGCCGAATCGCCTGGGAAGTGAGTAATTAGACACAAATTGCTCCATAGGCTCAATCAACCGTTTCGACGGCGAAAGAGAGACCATGGTAAACAAACTCCATACAAATGGCTTGTTGGCGTCCTACGTGGCGAGTGATAGCTTAACCTAAGCATCCGGGTTCATGCCACAAGAACGCTTCCTCGTAAACCGGACGGGGCTTAGCGATGCGCGATGTCTCGAAATGGCGGCCGAAAGCAACTTCCTTATTTTCTGAGGTTGTTGAACGCGTTGCAATCGTCCTGGCTCTTGCGGTGTACCTCTCCAGCCAGACAGCCTCAACGGGTGGACTGACAGGTGTTGCGTTGGACCCAACGGGAGCCGTTTTGCCAGGAGTCACGATCCGCCTCATCCGCCGAGCGACTGGAGAAACCCGGTCTTCGACGTCCAACGAATCGGGGTGGTTCACTTTCCAGTTCCTGCCGCCGGGCGATTATGAAGTAAAAGCCAGCAAATCAGGTGCTGCTCCGCTCGAAGCCAGCACAACAGTAAGCGTGGTTGTAACGGAGGTTGCCAGCCTACCAGTACGTCTTGAACTGGGGACGGTGATGCACTCTGTGCGGGTCTCTGCAGAGCCAGCCTTGGTCCAAACCGACACTTCCTCCCTCGGAAAGGTCGTCAACGAAACCGGGGTCAGCGGTCTGCCTCTGGTGACGAGGAACTTTGCTCAAATCGCAAGCCTGTCTCCTGGCGTGACATCGGGCGTTTACAACGCCGGAGAACTCGGGCTCGGTGGAACTGCGCTTTCTCAGATTGCCAAGTCCAACGACGGGATTTTCGTACACGGAGCCCGCTCGTACGACAACAACTTCGAACTGGATGGGATCAGCGTCAGCGATGTGCAAGGCAGTGCCTCAGGAAGCGGGGGAATACCCATCCCCAACCCTGACACAATAGGGGAGTTCAAAGTCCAGACCGGCCTCTTCGACGCAGCTTACGGACGCTATGGAGGTGCTAACGTAAGTGTCATCAGCAAAACCGGCAGTAACGATTTCCACGGTACTGTTTTCGAATTCCTTCGCAACGAGGCCCTCAACGCCAATGATTTCTTCCTGAAGCAGACCGAGCAGCGCCGCCCCTTACTCAGGCAGAACCAGTTTGGGTTCGCGATGGGGGGGCCGATCAAGAAGGAAAAACTTCTCTTCTTCGGTTCGTATCAAGGGACCCGGCAGGTCAACGGAATTGCTGCCGGTCAATCGAGGACGGCTTGCACCGCTAATCTCACCGAGCCGCCACTCACGAACGACCGGTCACCGGCCGAGCTCGGGAAGTTGTTTAGCGGTATGGCAGGTGCGCAGGGAGGGACGACGGTGGAGTCTGACGGATCCAACATTAATTCCGTCGCGTTGGCGCTGCTGAATTTCAAACTTCCAGATGGGTCTTTCTTGATTCCCACACCCCAAACTGTGGACTCAAACAAGCCGTTTGTGGAGCAGGGGTTCTCCGTGTTCAGCGATCCCTGTCACTTCTCAGAAGACCAGTTCATCGCTAATACAGATTACCTGCTTTCAGCGAGTAGTAAAATCGCAGCCCGTTTCTTCCTGGCGGATGATAGCGAGACGGTGACGTTTCCCGGCAACGGCGTTAACGCTGCGGGCAACATCCGCGGTTTTCTCAGTCCCAATGATTCCGGATTCCGAGTCTTCTCTTTTTCGCATACCCACACATTCCATAACACATGGCTCAACGAGGCTCGGGTTGGTTTTGTCCGGACTCGAACGACTACCGAAGCTCAGGCCCCGTTCAAGTGGTCAGACATCGGAGTTGCTGAAGGAGAAATGAGCCACAATAATGAACTTCCCAGCTTGAAGATTCTTGGCTCTTTCAGCGTTGCGTCCGGTTTTCCGCGGACGATTGCGCAGAATAGTTTTGTCATTGCTGACGATCTCAGCTTTGTGCATGGGACCAAGACCTTTAGGGTAGGTGTGTCTCTCACCAGGGTCCAGGACAACGTGAACTTGGTCGGACTTGGATCGTTTGTCGAGTTTCTGAGCTGGCCGGATTTCCTTCTGGGCCTCAGTGCGGCCGACAACGGTACCGGGTTCAGTAATGTTTTTGCTTCGTTCGATGACTTTGGTTTGAGCACTCGAGAATACAGGGTCTGGGAGGGAGCTGGGTTCGTGCAGGACGACTACAGAATCCGCAAATCACTCACACTAAACTTGGGCGTGCGCTATGAGCACCTCGGTCAGTTTGGAGATCGGCTGGGTAGAAATGCCAGTTTTGACTTCAGCAAGGCTGATCCCAATCCTCCCCCGACCGGGAGCGTCGCTGGTTACGTTGTGGCTTCGAATTTTCCAGGTGTTCCTCCGACGGGCGTACTTCGCGCGAACAATACCTTCGGAAATTTCGGGGTGGGTCAAAATACCGTCGCTCCGCGAATCGGCTTTGCCTGGCGGTTCTTACCCAGCTCGACTCGAGTGGTGCTCAGAGGTGGATTTGGTGCGTATTACTCGCGACCCACCGGCCAGGCCTTCTATCAAAACCTGTTGGGTGCTCCATTTTCCACTTTTCGGCTGAATGCCGGCGTAGCGAACGCGAGCGCTACGTTTCAGGCACCTTTCGCGCAGCCATTTCCTACTCCAGAGTCCTTTCCGATGTTTCCCGCCTATTCTCCGACTACCAACACAACGATTTATTCCGTCGCGCCTGATTTCCGAAGCGCGTCGATTCAGCAATACGCATTGAATATGCAATCGCAGTTGCACGAGGGTTGGTTGCTGGAAGTAGGGTACGTGGGCACCCGCGGTGCACATCTTGTTCGCCAACGATCGCTGAATCAAGCGTTAGCGGCTACTGTCAACGAACCCATCCGGGGATTAGATGAGAACACGGTCGTGAATATCCCGATGCGAGTTCCGATTCCGGGAATTCCGGCCGACTCCCTTCAGTTAATGGAGTCGGAGGGCAGCTCCTGGTACAACGGGCTCGAAATCAGCGTCACGAAGAGCTGGCGTCACGGTCTCCAATTTCTTGCTTCCTATACCTTCTCCAAGACGTTGGATACAGACGGCTCGGACATCAACTCCACATCGTCCGGGAACGCATTGACCCTGGGCGACCAAAACTCGCCCGCCCAACGATGGGGACGCGCCAGCTTTGACCGCACGCAGCGCTTCATCTTCAGCACGACCTGGGCGATACCAGGCCCATCTACTGGCCTAAAACGATCGATGCTGGCTGGGTGGACATTGGATGCGATCGCCACGATTCAGTCCGGCAGCGCTCTCACCATTGCGGACACAAACTCAACGAACATCTATGGCATTAGTGAGGACAGGGCGCAACTGAGCGGCACCTGCCACAAAAGCCAGTTGGTAAGAGGAGGCTCAATCGAATCGAAGATGAACGCTTATTTCGTTGAATCCTGTTTCACGACTCCGCCGGTAATTGGTGCGGATGGGATCGGGACAGCCTTCGGAAACAGTGCGACTGGCGTTGTGGACGGACCCGGACAAGCGAACCTGGATCTGGCTGTTTCAAAAGCAGTGACTTTTGATTGGATTCGTGATACGACCAGACTTACGTTTCGTGCTGAATTCTACAATATGCTTAACCATCCACAGTTCGCGAATCCTGACAGCAACTTCACATCGCCGACTTTCGGCATTATAAGCAGCACGGCTGTTAATCCCCGTGTCGGACAGGTGGCTGTACGTCTTAGCTTCTAGGTATTCGTATTGGTTGGGCAAAGAGCAACGAACCCGACGCGGATCTGTTTTAGGGAATGAAGGCTAGGAATGCCATCACTTACAGTACTTGTGGTCGAAGATTTCGAAGAGTTCCGCCTATCCCTATGTCTGACCATCCAGAAAAAACGCAGTGTCAGATCATCGGCGAAGCGTCAGACGGATTGGACGCTGTTCGGAAGGGCGAAGCGCTCCAGCCCGACTTAATCCTGCTAGACATCCGGCTGCCCACTTTAAATGGGTTCGATGTCGCGCGACGAATTCGCGAGCACTCATCCAATTCCGAAATTCTATTTGTCAGTCAACATTCCGATCCTGAGATGGTGCAAGCAGCTCTCCGACTGGGAGGTCGTGGGTATCTGTTAAAGTCCGATGCGGCGGAGCTTCCGTTTGCCATCAAGACAATCTTCCAGGGTGGGCAATTCTTGAGCAGCCATCTGAAGATTCCATCGTCGGACGATGGCAGGCTGGAAAGTCCGCTCGTTAGCGAGACGTGACTGTTGAGTCCGAGCACTCGTTCGGAACAGACTTACCGGCACAGTGGAGAGGGGGACGATAGCGGCATTCACAACGCTCATCGCGGAAGATCACGACGACTTCCGACGATTGGTACGTGCACAGCTGGAAGGGAAAACTCAGTGTAGCGCGATCGTCGAAGCATCAGATGGACTGCAAGCGATCGAACAGGCCAAAGAACTCCAGCCGGAGCTGATTCTCCTTGATCTGGCACTCCCCAAGCTAAATGGAATGGATGCGGCTCGCCGGATTCGCAAGGTTTCTCCACATTGTAAGATCGTCTTCCTGAGTCAGGATTCTTCGCCTGAAATCGTGAGAGAGGCCCTTCGTCTTGGAGCACTTGGGTATTTGTTGAAATCCGATGCAATCGAGCTTCCGCGCGCGATCGATGTAATTCTGCAAGACACTGAGGATGATCCGATCTCGTTTTCAATCCACACAAGTGTGTACATTTCGACATCACATACACATATACCCGTCAACGAGAGAGAGGGAGCAGGAAAAGAGATGGTCTAGAAGACACCCCCCAGTGAGAACCGTGCTGATATGTAATCAATCAATTTTAAGTTCGGCTTGAACCATCCTGACCACGTATGAGCTCGTCCTTTCCAAATTGAAGTTGTGAATGCGCTTCTCTGAAGAATCACGGAACTGGGACGCGGTAGAGATTGCGCTGGACCGTCTCTTTGACATAAGCGTACGTATCCGGGTTTCGACCGAGCGATATTTCTCCAGCAACGATCGTGCGCGTGTTCTTTAACCCTGCAAACTGCGTAACATCGGAAAGGCCGTTTGCTGGAAGTTCGGGTATGCCGTTTGGTTTGGGCAGAGTAACGAGGTATGCCGGAGCGTTTTTGTCTCTTTTTCCAAGCCCTGCAGTGACAAAGAAAGATCGCCCATCGTCCGACCAGTAAGCAATTGCATCATTACAGACAGGCTGCACGGTCTTCCGCGCCCAGTCAACGATCTCCAGTTTCCATTCCGACCGGCCTCCGAGCGGCACGGTCACGGCAAGATAGCGGCCATCGGGAGTAACAGCGGCCGCCACGACTTTTTCTGGCCAGATTCGTTGATCATTGCTGCCGTCCGGATGGATACGATTCGCGTAGGCCCCCTCCGGTGTGTGCTTGAGATAGTAAATGAACTCTGTCGTAAAGCGTGGACGACTGGCTGAGGCTTGCAAAAGATGGGGAGCAGCACTCCGATCCAGCGGCGCCAGCCAGATGCTCTCGTTACCTTGATCGTCCGGCACGCTGAAGGCAATATCGCGACCATCGGGCGAGATTGACAGTTCGCTAACCGAGAAACCAGGCACGACGACGCGAGTAGCGCCAGACTGCAGGTCGAGTTCCCAAAGCTCGCCCACCGAATTGTCGGGGCGAACCTCCCGCCCCCGCGCGCGGCTGAGAAGGTAGTAGAACTTCTTGCCATCAGCTGAGAACGGCGCTCCATTCCGCGGGGCAGGGAGCCCGGCGCTGGACTCGGAGGTGAGCACCCGGTCGCCATGAAAGTCATGCAACCAAACGCTACTTCGCCGTATCCCGACAGCGGTCACAAAGGACCTGCCATCTGGATCAAACGCAATTCCTTCCTCCTCGGTTGTGGAAGAAGTTACTTGCTGGATCTCACCATCCGGGAATCGCTGGCGCCAGATGTGGAATCCATGACCCGAATTCGAAGTGAGATACATCCATTTTCCGTCGGGCGACCAGGCCGCTGCCGTACAGACGCCGTCACTTGGTCCGATCGGCGCGCCGCGTGTACTGCCATTAAAGGGAACAAGGCGGCAACGATTCCAGAATGATCCATTCATCTCTACCGCAATCACCCATTTTCCGTCGGGAGATAGGTAGGATCGATGCGCCATTCCCGCGATGGCTTCGGGTGCGTAGACGAAATTCTGATGGGCTCGGCTGAGATCCGATCGCACCACCTCCATGTGGTTGCCGCTCGTGATTTGCGAGAACATCACGTGGTCTGCGTCGAGCCAGATCAGGCCAGAGGCATTCGGAAGCCAAAGTTGCGGCTGACCGCCGAGCACCGGAACGGTCCAAGTGTCCCACGGTACCGTGTAGGCGATACTGGCGCCATCAGGGCTGAATACCGGACTCATCTTGGCTGTGGAATCATTCGTGAGACGAACCGGGTTGCCATGCGGCAAAAGCATCACATAGACCTGGCCGGAAGTGGTGAATGTGTCGTCACCACGCAAGAACGTCAGCATGCGGCCGTCTGGCGAAACGGCTGGTTGGGTCACGGAGTCAGCGAGGTCGGTAATCTGCGCCCACTCGGTGACAGGGATCGGCAAACGTGGTCGGCGCGCTTGTAAGGCAATCAGCAGCGCGGCCAAGCTCAACGCAGCCAGTAGCCCTACATATATCCAGCGCGGAGGAGTTCGAGTTTGGGCCGGTCCAGTTGCCGACAACGCTCCCGAGTCCGTTAATGCTTCCAGCGCGAACGTCAAATCGTGCACTGACTGAAACCGTCGGTCGGGATTCTTCTCCAAACAACGCTGCACAATACGTTGCAGAGCCAGCGGCACGGCAGGTGCCAGGAGAGAAATACTCACGGGCTCATCGTGGAGAATTGCATTCATCGTCTCCACCGAAGTAGATTTTCTGAAAGCGCGTTGTCCTGTTAGCAACTCATAGAGAATTGCGCCGAACGCAAAAATGTCTGTACGATGATCAACCGTTTCTGAACGCACCTGCTCGGGTGCCATGTAGCCTACAGTGCCCATTACCACGCCCGGCTCGGTCTCGCTGTTGAGCGTGGGTGCGCTATGGCTGGCCTCACGCGGCGATGCGAGCTTTGCCAGCCCGAAGTCCAGAATCTTTATCCGGCCATCTTCTGTGATGAACAAGTTCTCAGGCTTTAGATCGCGGTGTGTAATCCCTTTTTCATGTGCGGCAGCGAGTCCTCGGGCAATCTGCACGCCATAATCAATTGTTCTCCTGATCGCTAAACGGTCCCGGTGCAGCTGCTCCCGAAGGGTTCCACCATCGAGCAGCTCAGACACCAGGTAAGGTGCTCCTTCATACGTTCCCAGTTGGTACACGGCGAGAATGTTCGGATGATTAAGCGCTGCTGCGGCCTGCGCTTCCTGCTCGAATCGGCGCAGCCGATCAGGATCGTTGGAGACAAAGTGCGGTAGAACTTTGATGGCCACATCTCGCCTGAGTCGCGGGTCGCGAGCACGGTACACTTCGCCCATCCCTCCCGCGGCAAGCAGAGACTGCACCTCATACTCGCCGACGACTGTCCCGCGAGCTAGGAACGAGCTATTGTTCAGCGATCCTTCGTCTCGCGCCTCAAGAAGGCTCGTTCGAGCATGCTCATCGCCAAGCGCGAGAAAGGATTCCACGTCGCGGCGTAGAGCGTCATCGGAACACAATTTGAGAAGTAAGTGGGGGCGTTCGTGCGCAGGTACTCCCAGCGTCTTTTCCAAAATGATCTTTACTTGTTGCCAACGCTCCGGAGTCATCGTCATGATGGCAATCTCCGAGCGAGTAGCTTTTTCAGCCACAGCCGCGCCGTCATCCACTCGCGTTTTACGGTCGCCGGGGAGATGTCGAGAACCAGAGCGGTTTCCTCCACTGATAATCCACCCAAGAAACGCAACTCCATAATCTGAGCTTGTCTTGCATCCAAGCGCGAAAGCTTGCGCACGGCTTCATCCAGAACGATCACGCTAATCTCTGGCACCGGGCTCGCTAGCACCGCGTCGTCCAAAACCACTTTAATTCCCGCATCCCGTTTGGCCGCATTCCGGCCGCGCGCATGATCAATCAGGATCTGCCGCATGATTCTCGTCAGTACCGCCAGGAAATGGGCGCGGTTTTCGAAGTGCATCTTTTCGCGGTCGGCAAGACGAAGGTAGGCTTCATGGACCAAGGCTGTGGGCTGCAGGGTGTGATCGCTCGGTTGACCAGCCAGGCATTTGCGGGCCAGGCGGCGCAACTCCTGATATACGAGTGGAACCAGAGCGTCTCTCGCAGCCGCGTCTCCCCCGCGCCAGCGTGTCAGCAGTTCCGTAACGCTGTAGGTGGACGAACGCCCCACAATGAATCGCTGGCCGGAAGCCCAGCCCTCCGATTGCATGGCATGGTATCCCAGCTTCCGCTGAGGGTCAAAGACAACAAGCGCTTGGAAATAAAGCTCTTCTTCCAGCTTTCTCGGTCGCCTTTTCCGGGCCCGCAGATCTTTATACCAATCCGTTGAGCCCTTCTCACCTGATTTTTCGTTAATGGAGTTGAGCGCAATGTCCGAGGTCGCCGACGTTCAGCGGCTCAGGCATTGCCACTAACTCCCAACAGTTACTTGCCATTGGAGGTATGTGTCATGACAAACCCAGTTACAAAATGTTCGTTGTACGCACTCGCGCTGTTTGGGGTCCTATTCAGTTCTAGTTTTTTCTATGCGCAGGAGTCGGGGTTCGACGTTGTTTTCTACAGCACGCGCGACGGCGCGGCTAACTCGCAGATTTACGCCATGAACGCGGACGGTAGTCATCAGATGCGCGTTACAAACGACACTGCTAACGACACCGACCCGGACCCGTCCCCGAGTGGCAACCAGATCGTCTTCACTGTGAGGCCGACGCCCACGAGCAACACGAACATCTTCCTGCGCGACCAGCATGGCACGGTTCGAAATCTGACAAGTAGCACCTCGAACAACGGATGGGCGAGGTGGTCGCCAGACGGTAGGCACATTGTCTTTGAGAGTGATCGCGACGGTGGTGTTTACGAGATCTATGTAATGGATCTCAACTACCCGGAGGAATTACCCCGGCAAGTCACTTACCCGCCAACCCCTAACAGGTTTCCCAGTTGGTCACCCGACGGCAGATACATCGTTTTGCGCCATGGAATTGACGTCGCTGTCGTAAATGCCGATGGTGGCACTCCCGTACCGCTAACCCAGGAAGCCTCAACCAGCTTTGCCCAAATGCCGTCCTGGTCCCCAAATGGCAACTACATCGCGTTCATGAGCTTCCGTAATGGTTACTGCTCAGTTTTTCGGATGGACGCCAACGGGGACAACCAGATCGAACTCACGCCGAATCCTGACCCGGCTCACCAAACCTGGTGCAGTCGCGCCCCGGCGTGGTCAAGCGAGGGACAACGCATTTTGTTCATGTCTGCACGGCCAAGTACTTCAGGTCAAAACCAGATCTTTGTTATGAGACCTGACGGCAGCCACCTTCACCAACTCACAACTGATGGCGGGAACGGTAGCCCACGGGCGCGTCTGGACGAGTGACTGTGATGGTCGATCATACTTCAGGACAGATGACTCGATTTGCAATATCGACTTTCAACGCTTTGCATTAGTCCGGCGAGGTTGTGAGTCACAGACAGAGGCTGGGCACAACCACAAAAATGGGGACAAGCATGAACAGGCAACCGGGGGCGAGGTGAAATGCCTCTCGTGAACTGGATTGTACTCACTCTATTTGTTGCTGTGCTCAGTCTTTATTACGCTCCGGCAAGCTCAACTTCTAATCGGCAGTAGCAGTACAAGAATTGCTGCGTCGTGCCGAAGGGCGTCTGATGTATTTCTCTTGAGCTCTCCACCAAGCGGACGTGTCCGCCAAACTCGTGGTGCAGAGCATCGGCACCGTAACGCACAACATTCAAGCCACGACACTTGGTCGGACCGTCTGGGCCAAACGTACTCACGATAACATAGCCGCAGAGCTTTAGGCAGCGGGCGACCTGACGGACATAAGCAGTGCGTTGTTCCGGCGCGATCAGAAAATGAAATATCGCCCGATCATGCCAAACGTCATACGCCCGATCTTTCCAACTCAGCCTGTGTGATGTCCGCAACCATCCAATGAACTCGGTTTGCTCTTTCTCCCAACCGGGTCTTTTTCACCTCGATTGCTGCGTGGGACACATCCAAGATCGTGATGTTCTGGAACCCTTGCTCTGTCAACGAGAGAAAGAGATGGTCCAAGAGCACCCACTAAGAATCATCATTCCAGGTCGTTTCATAGGATTACGCGTCCGGTCGCGGCGCCTGCGCGGCTGCCAATAGGTTCCGCTTCTGTCCTCCAGCATCAGGGTCGATTCCCGTCGCAGGACCAGCGAATGGGGGGAGGACTGGCGCTCGCTCACTTTCTCGGGAGCATAATCCACGACACCTAGGTCACTCCCCGTGCACTCGGCTGGGTTCCTATGAAATTCTGGCGCAGTTGGGGTGCGGGAAGCATGAGAGACGTTTATCGTGCTCATGATCAATATCCCGGCAAAACCTTGATTGCAACTTCGCGCCCTAGCGTTTGAAACCGGGACTCCTCCCTCGGATAGTTCACAATCCAAGTATGATCTAGTGAGATCAGATGCGCCGTCGCGACTTCATCAAGGGAGTGGCATTGGTCGCTGGAACTGCGTCCGCCTCGGTCGGTAACACTTCACGGCAAAGCATCGAGGCGAGGCTGATGGTTGACCCGGCGAAATCAGCTGCCACGATTCCCTCCGACTTCATAGGCCTCGGATACGAAGTCTCCTCGGTTGCCCGGCCGGGCCTGCTTAATGCGAGAAATGCAGTGTATGTACAGCTCTGTCGCACTCTGACTTCGAGCGGCATCATCCGAATGGGAGGCAATACTTCCGACTATGCGTCCTACTCCCCTTCCGCACAACCGCTCTCCTCGCCTGAAACGGGCCCGGGTTCAGTCGTAAATGACGCCGTACTTCGCGATCTCGGATCATTCCTGGAAGTCACCGGTTGGAAACTCATCTGGGGGCTGAACCTCGGTAGGGGCACTATCGAATCTGCAATCGATGAAGCCAAGGCCGTGACTGCGGCGACAGGGTCTAATCTGTTTGCGTTCGAAATTGGCAATGAGCCTGACCTATTCCCGCACCGAGAAATCCACCGCAAAAAGGGATATGACTACGAGGATTATCTTCTGGAGTATCGCAGGTTCCGGGATGCACTTCGCAAGAGTATCCCTGGGATACCCTTGGCAGGGCCCGATGTCGCCATTGCTACCGCATGGGTGTCGAGATTTGCGCGAGATGAAGGCCGTGACCTCAAACTGTTGACCCATCATTACTACCGTGAAGGTCAGAATCCGGCGAGCAGCATTGACAAGTTACTCCACCCTGATCCGAAACTCGATCCTATGCTGGACCAATTACAGGCTGCTTCCAAATATGGCAGCGTTCCCTACCGCATCTGCGAGACCAACTCGTTTTCCGGCGGAGGTAAGCCTGGCGTCAGTGATCGTTTTGCTTCAGCTCTGTGGGTTCTTGATTTCATGTACAAGCTGGCCACGGCCCAATGCGGCGGCGTCAACATGGAAACTGGCGTTAACCAGCTTGGGTTCATCAGCTCGTACTCGCCGATTGGCGATGACGAGCACGGGAACTATGTAGCAGCTCCGGAATTCTACGGCATGCTCGCCTTCGCGCAAGCAATTGACGGAGTGCTTGTCGATAGTCAGCTGCAAGCGGGCAAATTCAACCTTAACGGGTACGCGACCTTAAAACGCGACAAGCGACTATGCATAACGCTCATCAACAAGGAACCGAACTTGGATGTTATGGTTGCGACTGAGGCAACGATTCCCTTCCGGAGTGGCTCCGTGCTGCGCCTATCGGCGCCATCCATGGAAAGCAAAATCGGCACAACGTTTGGTGGCGCAACCGTCAAGTCGAATGGCACCTGGCGCGCGAGCAGCGAAGACAAAATCCGATCCTCCGATGGAAAGGTCTCTCTTCTACTTCCTGCCGCAAGTGCGGCGATCCTAATTATGAATCCATAATGCCTAGAACCGCCCAGTGCTGGGAGTCTTCAAGTCAGTTCTAGAAGCTCAACCAGCATCGTGGTAACCCGCCCGCGGAGCCGATCAAATCTCTTTGCTAGCCGCCATGCTCCTTGTTAACAATTCGCAATTGCGGGCGATAGAATCGCACGAACTGCCAATACGAAAGGTCGGACGCCATATGTGAGTTTCTTATAATTGAAAAGAGCACAGCCTCGCAGCATTCGAGGAGCGTACGCGTCCGCTGGCCGTGCGCCATGGCGTCTTAGCGGAATTTTGTACTTTTCCACTCCACCGATTTGCAGTAATATTTCCTCCCCCCCGTCGACACCGAACCTAGTCGCTTTTTCCCGCTTTAATTGATAGAAGCACCCATTCCGGCAGTGCTCGCCGGGTTAGGCGAGAGAACCACAAAGGAGATTAGCCAAATGCCTATCGGATCGATACTGCCCACGGCAAGACCATTCTTCACAACGAGCAGACCGCCGTTGTGGCTTCGCGGCGCCTGCGCCGTTGCCCAAGTTCTCCTTGTGATTGCGCTGGCAACGACCGCGCTTACCGCGCAGACCTATGCCGACCTGTTGGACTTCGCGGGGAGTAGTTGTTGTCCACAATATCCTTTTGTTATGGCGCAGGGCCGGGATGGAAATTTCTATGGAACCATCTCCGCCGGCGGCACGAACAATCAGGGTTTCGTTTTCCAGATCACGCCTACCGGTACCTACAAAGTTCTCTATAACTTCGACACGGTTCATGGCAGCACCCCTATCGGTGGTTTGGCCCTGGGCGCAGACGGCAACCTCTACGGAACTACGAAAGAGGGCGGCGCTCATGGCCTTGGCAACATTTTCAAGATCACCCCGGCGGGAGCGTTGACTGTCCTCTATGACTTCACAGGAGCGGCGGATGGCGGCCAGCCGGTATCGCCTCTGATGGTCGGTTTTGACGGGCTGTTCTACGGCACCTCGTATCCCGGAATGTCTTACAAGATTTCTCCAGCAGGAGTGTTCCATGTCATAGGGACGATCCCAGGGATAACCTATGGACCTCTCCTGCAGGCGAACGATGGAACTTTCTACGGTGTCACAGAATTTGACGGCACCAACGGTGCCGGGACGGTTTACAAAATCACTGGGAAGACCTACACGATCCTGCACAACTTCGACATGGCGACCGGCTCATATCCAATTGGAGGGCTGGTTCTGGGCACCGACGGCAACTTCTACGGGACCACGACCGCTGGAGGGACGACCAATGCCGGTGTACTCTATCGCATTACTCCGACTGGAACGTACACAGACTTAGTCAATTTTGACGGTGTCCACCCGGGTGCCGGCTATCAGACCTACGCCGGCTTAATCGCCGGCAGTGATGGCAATCTCTATGGCGCGACCATCTGGGGAGGTCAGTTTGGCTACGGCGTTATCTTCAGCCTGACGACCGGCGGGGCGTATGCACCCCTTTATAGTTTCAGTGCCCCATCGGGTGATGGAGCGTACACGACCCCGATCCTGCACACGAACGGCACGATCTTTGGAATGACAGAGCACGGAGGGGCCGCGGGCAAAGGTGTCATCTACAGCTTCGCCGACGCCCTGCCGCGCTTCGTCAAGCCCGTGAACCGCTCTGGCCCCGTCGGAGCTACCGTCAACATTCTGGGAACGGGATTCGCCCTCGCCACCGGCGTAAAAATCGGCGGAACCCCGTCCTCGTTCCATGTGCTCTCCGATTCATTTCTGACAGCCACGGTTCCTGCGGGCACAACCGGACCGGTCACTGTGACGACATCCACGGGCACCCTGCAGAGCGGCGGTATCTTCAAAGTCACGCCGAAAATCACCGCGATCAGCCCCACCAGTGGGAAAGTGAGTAATTCCGTAGTCATCGCGGGCACAGGCCTGATTCAGACCAGCGCGATTACTGTGGGTAAAGGGAAAGTAACCTCATTTACGAAGAACTCCGACACGCAATTGACGTTGATTGTGCCCGCCACCGCTACCACCGGGAAAATAACGGTGACCACGCCGGGCGGCAAAGCCGCGAGCGCCGCTACCTTCACCGTAACTCCGTAACCCTCACTCATACGGCCGCTCCACCGCAGCGCGGGATTGATGCAAGCTATTTGCCACAAAGTCTAGAGCGGCGACAGTTCATCCTCCCTCTCTTCTTTGTTCTGCCGAGCCAGCCTTCTCTCCAGGAACTTTCGCGCCAAGTCTTGGCCTCCGAGCCCAAATGCAATGGCCAGTCCGAGCATCGTAGCCCCAAACACCGTCGCGAATGCAATCAGCATCGTCTCTTCCGCCACACCCAGGACTTCGAACACCATGGAAAGCGCGAAGATGATAATTACGATTCGGATTGCGATGCTTAACATCTTCGAGGATCGAAAGTTTGCGTTCACGGCCGCAAGCAAAGCGGCGCGAGAGAAGAAGCTCGCTGCCACCAATCCAAAAAACAGGATCACCAGCGCCACAAACAGTCGAGGCAAGAAAAGGAAGAAGCGCGAGATATATTCCTGCAAACCTGCGATCCCCAGAACGCTTACGCCGAGAAGGACGAAGCCAATCCAGGCGACCCAAAATACAAAGCGACTGAGCAGTTCGGTCGACGAAGGGAGAGCGGCCTGATGCAATAGTTGCGTCGCCCCCGCGTTTTCCGACAACTTCGAGAACTTCGTCAGACGCAGCAGGCTCCGCACTATGAGCTTCAACAGGTAAGCGATAACCCATCCAATCAAAGCAATGATGAGCATCACGATAAGGCGCGGAAGGTAGTGAACAACCTCCCTCGCCATCTGCTGGAAAGCTTGTGTTAATTCGTTGATGATAATGTCTCGCATGGGCCTCTCACTTTCTGTCTGCCCAGCTTTCGAGCAGGTACGGCTTCAGTCGTTCGAAATCGGTGCACAAGGATTCCTCACGCGTTTCGACGTCCTCTCCCGATCCATTCCGGTTTTCGCTGAGAAAAGTCAGGCTGCGGCCCCGGTACAGCGGGACTAGCGCCTGAATGATATGGTCGCGGCTGATGGTGGACTTGTGATAGGAAGCGGCGAACTCAAACACGGTCTTCGTCCAGAGTTCCGCGGGATATTCGAATTCGTTCAGTCCCAGGGCCGCAATGCGCTTGAGTTCCGACAGCACCGACTCGGGCAGGATCGAGCCAAGCACGGGCTCTAACTGCGCAACACCCGTGGCAAACATATCCAGCAACCGCTTGCGGTTGATCCGAACCGCTTCGTTTTCCACTTCCGTCGAGGTCCCGAACGTGGGTGGAGCTTCCGATCCCGTGATCGCACTCCACACTGGAAAGTTCGGATCCATCGAGGCAAACAGAGCCCCAACGGTTCTGCGCATAACGGTGACAACATCTTGTGTGCCGTGGCCCACAAGCGCCTTTGCTCCCAGAAAGGATTGGCACACGCGGTATTTACCGGCAACGGCCATGATCGTCATCGAGATTTCCGGACCCATCCTGCCCCAGTCTTCGTTGCTGATTCCCTTCGCCAGGAAGTCGCCCGCTAATCGGCCAGAGATGGCGAATTCCGATCCGTATGGCTCCCGTATTCGGCACCCGTAGATGGATCGGGTCATCGGGTAGAGCACGTTGCGCATCAATGCTCCCTCCGACCTCTGACGCACATAGATGGGGCAGACAAGGTCGAAGTTTTCGTTGTAAATCGGTCGGACCAGGCGCTGAAGCCAGTCGGGCTCGATGGTGGTCGACTCAGGAGAAATAAATGCGCAACTCTTAGCGTGTAGGAGATCTGCAGCGGCTAAGATCGTCTGCAACGCCTTGCTCGGATCTGGAATGCGCGCATAACGAGCACTGATGGAATGCAAAGTGCGTAACGCATAGACCTTGTGCTCGCGCCACAAATCATCGATCGACACCTTTTCCACTAATTCTGTGGTGCCATCCTGCGATCCACCGTCGGCGTTGATGATGGCGACTCGTTCACGGGGGAAACACTTCAGGATTCCAGCCTGAATCGCGGCGACTACAGGCCCGATCGTCTTGGCATTGTTGTGCGTCGATACACCCACAACAATGTCAACCTCGCCGACGTTAATGAGCTGGCGAAGAAATTCATCGCTCATAAGAGTTTCTTCCGCCAATTCAACCTCCCGAGAAATATCTCAACAACAGGTTTAGATACGCCCGCCGCGATCTTCAGATTCCTGATTAAATCTGGCGCAGCCGGAACCAGTAAAACTGGTAAGGACCCATGGTTAGAAGGTACGGCAGATCGCCGATACGTGGAAAAATATTTCGGCCAAACATTTCAATCAGGATATTTCCTTTATAGCGTCGTAAATCCAGCTCAACCGACTGCGCCGCGCTGGAAAGATTGTTTACGACCAGGATCGTTTCCTTCCCAAGCTGCCGGATATAGGCAAGAATCCGGTGGTTGGCGGGGTGGATAAATTCGATGGATCCGGAACCAAACACCGGAGTCGAACGACGGATTTGAAGAATGTGCTGCATCCACGACAGCAGGGAGTGTGGACTGCGCTTTTGGGATAACACGTTTACCGCCTGGTAGCCGTAAACCGGGTTCAAGATCGGAGGCGAGTACAGTCGTTCGGGATCCGCATTCGAGAAGCCCCCGTTCCAGCCTCCGCTCCACTGCATCGGAGTTCTTACTCCGTTGCGATCGCCGAGATAAATGTTGTCTCCCATGCCGATCTCATCGCCGTAATAGATTATGGGAGTCCCTGGTAGCGACAGCAGCATGCCATTCATCAACTCGATGCGGCGCCGGTCGTTATCGAGCAACGGAGCCAGGCGCCGCCGAATCCCCAGATTCAACCGCATGGCTTTATCCCGCGCATAGATGTCGTACATGTAGTCGCGTTCGATATCGGTGACCATCTCCAGCGTCAACTCGTCGTGGTTCCGCAGGAACAGGCACCACTGGCAGGTAGCTGGAATCTCCGGTGTCTGCTGCAGAATCTCAGTGATGGGCTTGCGATCCTCCAGGCGCACTCCCATGAACATCCGGGGCATCAGGGGGAAATGGAACGCCATGTGAAACTCGTCGCCATTGCCAAAATAAGGTCGCAGATCCGCGGGCCATTGATTCGCTTCCGCCAGCAGCATTACGTTCGGAAACTCGTCATCCACTCGCTTGCGCAAATCCCGGATGATCGCGTGAGTTTCGGGCAGGTTCTCGCAGTTCGTCCCCTCCCGCTCGATGAGGTACGGAACAGCATCCAGCCGAAAACCATCGATGCCCATCTCGAGCCAGAACTTCATCACCTGCCACATCTCTTCCCGCACGGCAGGGTTGTCGTAATTCAGATCCGGCTGATGACCGAAAAACCGGTGCCAGTAATAGGACTTCGAGATCGGATCCCAGGCCCAATTCGACATCTCTGTATCGAGAAAGATGATTCGAGTTCCACGATATTTCGCGTCAGATTCGTTCCACACGTACCAGTCGCGTTTCGAATTGTCCCGTGAACTGCGGGATTCCTGGAACCAGGGATGTTGATCGGAGGTATGGTTCAGCACCATTTCGATGATCACGCGCAGGCCACGTTGGTGGGCCATCGTAAGAAAGCTTTTAAAGTCCTCCAACGTTCCATAGCTGGGATGAACGGATCGGTAATCGGAAATGTCATAGCCGTCATCCCGCAGCGGCGATGGGAAAAACGGCATCAACCATATCGCATTGACACCCAGTTCCTGCAGATAATCCAGTCGTTGCGCGAGACCTGCGAAGTCGCCCACTCCGTCGCCGTTGGAATCGTAAAAGGTGCGCACATGCACCTGGTAAATAGTGGCGTTCTTGTACCAGCCAGGTTCGAGCTTTGGAGACAACGATTCCTCCACGTACGGCACCTGCCAATCGCGTAGGTCAGGTACGAGACTGTCGCAAAGACGGCGTCAATGTAGGGGCGGACGCAGCCTGCCCTGAGCGCAGTCGAGGGATCCGGCCCCGTCGAGCGCAGCAAGGCGTGATGTCGTTATGACTTGCGGCGAACGTTTCCACCCGACAATCCATTACTAGCATAGCAGCGCGCAACCGTGGCGGCTGGTGAAGTTGGTAGGGTCAGCGATCGTAAAGTCCGGCCATTTCTTTTAACCGCCGGGCGAACTCTGACGTCAGTACTCCCGGCCGGAAGCGCCAGCCCCAGTTCCCTTTCGCGGTGCCTGGCAAATTCATGCGGGCCTCGCTGCCCAGGCCCAGCACATCCTGAAGAGGAATGATTGCAAGATCCGCGATTGAAGCAAAAACGGTTCTGATCATGACCCATTGAATCGGCTCATCCTTCAGATTGAGATACGAACTGGCAAAGGCACGCTCCTTGGCGACATCCTCGGGAGCGCGGGTACTGTCACTCGCTCCGGAGCTGTTCCACCATCCTACGGTCGTGTCGTTGTCGTGCGTACCTGTGTATGCGGCTAGTTCCCGTGAATAGTTGTGCGGACGGAAAGACGGCCCTTGCGGATCTTTTCCAAAAGCAAATTGCAGGATTGCCATCCCCGGGAAACGAAAGCGCTCGCGAATCGACTCCACTTCGGGAGTGATGACGCCGAGGTTTTCAGCGATGATCGGCAGATCACCGAATTCGCGCTCGAGGGCTGAGAAAAAATCCGCTCCCGGTCCTTTTACCCAGCGTCCATTGATTGCCGTCGTGGCATCGCCAGGAATCTCCCAGTAAGCCTCAAAACCCCGAAAGTGGTCGATGCGAACCGCATCATACAACTGCAGAGCTGCGCGGAAACGCTCGATCCACCAGCGATAGCCGATCTGTTGCAGCCGGTCCCACCGATAGATCGGGTTTCCCCAACGTTGGCCGGTTGCGCTGAAGTAGTCTGGAGGAACCCCGGCAATCTTCAGCGGTTGGCCTTCATCGGACAGTTGAAAGTATTCACGGTTCGTCCAGACGTCCGCACTGTCGAGTGCGACGTAGATCGGCAGATCTCCAACGATGCGAATGCCGGCCTTATGTGCGCGGGCTTGCACTTCTTTCCACTGGCGGAAGAATTCGAACTGCCAGTATTGCACTGCAAGAATCTGTTCCCGCAGCCGATCAAGTGCAGAATTCACAACGCTTGGATCCCGCTGAGCAATTTCGACAGGCCACTGATTCCAAGAAATGCCGCCATGCTCCTGTTTGCATGCCATGAAGAGTGCAAAGTCCTGCAGCCACGCGGCATTGTTCGCGCAAAATTCATCAAATGTGCGACGCTCCTCTCCCCTCGCACTGCTTAGAAATGCTCTCGCGGCTTTATTCAGCAGGCGAGTTTTCCATGGAATGACCGCGCCAAAATCAACGAAGTCCTGCGGGAAGTCAGGCGCGTCGCGAAGGTCAGAGGCTTCCAAAATCCCATTTCTCTGCAATTTTTCAAGGCTGATCAGAAGGTGATTCCCGGCATATGCCGAAAAGCACTGAAATGGCGAATCACCATACCCGGTGGGATTGAGCGGCAGCACTTGCCAAAGCTTCTGTCCGGCCTCTTGCAGGAAGTCAACGAACTCAAATGCCACCGGGCCAAAATCGCCGACCCCAAATGAATTAGGAAGGCATGAGGGATGAAGCAGAATGCCGCTTGCCCGAGGAAATCGCATGCTGAACTTTCGCACCGTCCACGTACAACAAGAATAAATCAATTTGCGGGCGATACTGCGGTCCCACATTCCTGCCAGTAAAACTCACCGGTAGGCCTCCACGCAAATCAGGCATTTGCTGTAGATAATGAATTCTGGATATGCCTATTGACAGCCGTTTTCGATACTGCCTAGAATCCCGACGGCTTCACAACCTTGTGGTTCCCACTCTGTGCTGAGCAGCCGGAGGGCAAAGCCGCTCTAAACCCCACGCTTGCCTCTAGACATAAAGGAAAGCCGCGATGCTCCATTCTGCTGCACCCGCAGGACCGTAGACGTTCAAGGTCTCATGGTCCTCGCTTTCGTCTTTGATCCTTTCCAGCTAAAAGCGCAAAGCGTCTCCACCTATGATTTCGAAGGTGCAACAGCCGACGGCTGGATCTCCTTCTTTTGGGCAAGCGCCCCAGCTGCAACTAGTACCGCGTCCTGCAGCGGCTCCGAGAGTCTGCTGACGAGCACCCGTTCGACCGACACCGGAGGCCCCTCAATCTCCCTGAGCTCCGTTCTGCTTCCTGGCGCTCAGTACACCATCACCGGCTGGGTCCGGCTCACCAGTGGCGAAGGGACGTCCAGCGCAAATTTCACCATGAAGCGCAGCGATCCCTCCTGCCGGCGGAGCCTGTTATGACCTGATCGGCAGCTACACCATCGCGGTCAACGACTCCGGTCGGACTCAGATTGGCGGAACGTATACGCCTGCAACCACTGAAACTGGTCTTTTGCGGTACGCACAGCTGATTGGTACCAGTACTGCGGAATCCTTTTACCTCGACGGCTGTGGACACCCTTCGGTTCTCCCACTCCGACGAATTCCGTCTCTCCTCTCGCCGACCCCGTGGGCAACGGCAATAACCAGCTAGTCACGAATCGAACCGCAGGTTACATGGGTCCCAGTCTCAATCTACTGGGAGCCAACAACATCCTCGCCGGTGCTACTTGTCAGGGTGAGCGCTTACGCCCTGCTCGCCGCTGCAGACTCCGGGAATCCCACGGCAACTATCTCCATCAAGCGCGAAGGCTGTGCAAACCAACGGCACGTACAGCAACCTTGCCACTTCCGGCGCTCTCGAACGCTGCATGGACAAAGGTGCAAAGCACTTTCAGCTTCAGCAATCAGCCGGGACCGCCCAGCACGCTGATTCCCTACCTCCAGTCGAGCAGCCCGACAGATTCGTTCTATGTCAGCGACGTCGTCATCAGCGAACTGGCACCGCCCCCACCCGATGCCAGCCTCCCATTGACGGGCTTCTTTTCGCCAGGCCAAAAAACAGGCGTGAATTTCCCGCCACATTTCCGTTGCAACCGCATCTAAATCGGCAGGAATCAAGGT
>Ga0126373_10000320_pt1 | contig 31506 bp, 21 predicted proteins | sample PanSoiMetPlot_11_FD_92545 | JGI IMG/M metagenome (GOLD analysis project Ga0126373, IMG submission 92545) | Tropical forest soil microbial communities from Panama - MetaG Plot_11 | ecosystem: Environmental > Terrestrial > Soil > Tropical forest > Bulk soil | place: Panama | collected 2016-02-17 | reverse complement strand
CTGCTCAGCTGAAGCAATGTTGCGCGGTCCGGATGAAATGCTTGTATATGGGCATAAATACGGAAGCGAGCGACCACGCGCTGCCAACTTCTCGGCTCATTGAATACTTCAAACGCAGTCAGGTAACACTATCTCGAGCCGATTCTAGAGCGGGCGATTCGCCTTCCGCGGTAGGGAGTTCAAAGCGAGGCCCGGGTGGCTGGTTGTGGGCTATGGGCCGGCTCATCAATCGCCTTTTGGAAGAGTGCTATCGGCAACTTTTGTCTTGGAGTTACCAGCTTCGGGGATATGCAGTGGTATACGACCGCCACTTCCTCTACGACTTTACACTCGATGGAATTGATGGAGAGAACCAACCGGCAGACAAACGCATACATCGGTGGTTCCTGGAGCATTGCTATCCCCGGCCTCACCTCACGATTTATCTGGATGCGCCTGCGGAGGTGCTCTTCGCCCGCAAGGGTGAAAAGACCTTGGAGGAATTGGAGCGGCGCCGTCAGGCTTTTCTAAAGCTCGGTCAAAAAGCGAAGAATTTTTTCCGGATCGACACCACTCGACCTTTTGATGTGGTTTGCGGCGAAGTGCGCCGGCTTGTCGAGCAGGAATACGTGAACACGCGGACGGATGCAGGCCGCGGGTGGAAATTTCAGTTACAAAGGCTCGGGAAATTGTTCGATTAGATGAATTTTGATTTCTTGGCGAGCAGACGCCAGCGCTGCATGCGCCTATGAAGGATTCTCGAAGCATCGCCTTTTCTTCCGCCAGAAGTCACAAATCCGAATTCAAAGGGAGTTTGGCTAAACATGGCATGTCTCTGGGATCGATGTATCGCTTATGTGTTGTTGTTTAGCGGTCTTGTCTTGGGTTGTGGAGCAAGTGCTCTGGCGCAGAACGTGATTATCACGATCGATGCACCAGGTGCGGGCACGAGCCAGGGACAGGGTACCGGAGCAGCGGCTATCGACGCGGCGCGTACAGTCACGGGAACGTTCTATGACTCGAACTTTGCCTGCCATGGGTACGTTCGCAAACCAGACGGCAATTACGTCACTTTCGATACGCCATTGGGCCAACACGGCGTCGCGACATGCCCTCGGCCTGCGAGCATCAACGCAGCAGGAGTAATTACGGGCGTAGAGTTTGACCAGAGCTTTGGATGTTCGAATTGGCCGGATACTTCAGGGGGTTGTGGCGGGAGCCATGGTTTTGTACGGCATCCCAACGGGGCCATCATCGTCTTTGATGGCCCCATCGATCCTTCCAGATCAAACCCAGGCACCGATCCTGCTGGCATCAACGCGCGAGGTGCAGTCGTCGGGCGCTATTGGACTGCGGATCAAGGCTCAGCTAGTACGAGTTTTCTGCGTAGTGCGAACGGAACATTCATTACCTTTGATGCGCCGGGTACGAACGACCGAGCCACTCCCGGCGCCGTAGGAATCAGCGCAGCAGGAACGATCGCCGGGAATTTCAATGATTCCAACTATTCTCAGCATGGGTACCTCCGAACTTCGGACGGCGCCTTTACGATCATCGACGCTCCGGAGGCAGTCAACGATACGAGGATTGTCGCAATGAACTCGAGGGGCGAATTGGCTGGGATGTTTGGGGTCGGGAACACCAAGCATGGCTATGTGCGGACACGAGACGGAACGTTCACTGCTTTCGACGTTCCGGGAGCCTGTGCCGGATGTATTCAAGTCGTAGCTCTAAACGATAAAGGGACAGTCGCAGGGACATTTCTCACTCCCAACGATGGCTTCTTCGCTCAGCACGGCTTCCTGCGGGCTGCTGACGGAACGATCACGACTTTTGATGTGCCCGGAGCTGTCAATATCATTTTCGGTCACATCCTCCCTTTTACGAGCGTCTCTGGGATCAACTCATCGGATGCAGTTGTGGGTTCGTACCAGGATGCGAACGGCGTAGGCCACGGTTACCTGCGGCTGGCTACGGATCCTGGTGATGAGTAGCGACAAGAGTCGGCGCCTCAGTTCACCAACGAGTGATTGTCGACCTCGTGGACGAAGGATACGGCAAGCGGAAGACAAACTGCGAGAAACGATCTTTTGCACGTGCCATGGACTATCCCAACACAGCAACTTCTGCACATCCTAGAACAATCGACTTCGACATCCACGGCGTAGTTCGCATCCGCCTCATTGACCCTTCCCTGGACGACATCGAAGCTACGTCTAACCTGTTCGGATGCCCCTCCAAACGGCCCCTGGGCGATCCGGACATCACTGTGCGATTCGTAGAGAATCTGCCAGTCCGCGGAATAAGATTTCTGGGCAGTGAGCAACATGGCTTTACGGACGAGGGGTTCTTCCTGTTGCAAGGAGGGACGCGGCAAGTCACAGCCCGAATCCCATTTGACCAGATTGGGGGACCCTGCGAGATTGTTTGTAAGAGTCACCACGGATCACTCCCGCTTTTGCTTCCCATCGTCAGCTTAACTGCCCTCAAGCGAGAGTGCGTTCCAGTGCACGCTTCCGCTGTCGTGTATAACGGCGTGGGGATTTTAATGGCTGGCTGGGCTCACTGCGGAAAAACGGCCGCGCTCCTGCGTTTTGCTTCAAGAGGAGCGGAGTTTGTGGGTGAAGAATGGGTGCTTCTATGCGGTAAGAGTCAGAGCATGCACGGGCTCGTTAGGCCGTTCCAGCTTTCTTATCGGCATGTTGCAGATTTGCCTCAGGTTCGCAGCTCGGTGAGCCTAACAAACCGTTGCGCTTTCCATGGAGTCGGTGTTTGGAACAGATTGCAGCGGATGATTTTCGGCGAAAAACCTCCAAGCAGCTTCGTTTTCCAGGGTCTGCGGAGGGTATCTGCCGCCATTGAGGACCGGCTGCGGCCGGCCGTAACGCCTTCAGCAATCTTTGGAGAAAGGATTCGGTTCGCGGGAGCTCCAGCGGACAAGATATTTCTTTTCGTTAGCCACGAAGACCACAGAATTGATGTCGGGCAGATCGCTCCTTTCGAGATGGCTCGCCGCCTGACTTTTCTCTTTCAACACGAGCTAACGCCGCTTCTAAGGCACTATGACGCTTACCGCTTCGCCTTTCCCAGTCAGAGGAATGACCTCATTGAAAACGCCGCGGAACATTCGTTGGCGATACTTGCTCGCGCCCTCCATGGAAAAGAGACCTGCCTCGTGCGGCTTCCGTATCCGCATGTGTTTCCCGAGCTTTTTAGCACGATTCAGCCCTACTGCAAACCCGCGACCGCTGCGGCTGCCGAACCCATGCAGACACTCCCATGAATCGAGAGAGCGGTCAACCTGGCGCTGTGCAAGCACTTACCGAGGGCGAAAAGGCGCACTTACCCGTGGGAGAGGCGACGCGAAAGCAGATCCGCGGCTCGACCCTGTTTCTCTTCGGCCGGATGTTGTCTTTGGGCATCAGTTTTTTCACCCAAGTGCTGATGGTCCGCTATCTCTCCACAAGGGATTACGGAGAGCTGGCTTATGGGTTGGCCATAGTAAGTTTTTTCCGGCTTTTTGCATCCTTGGGTTTGCAGGATGCTATTCCGCGCTTCGTCCCGATTTACCGGGAGAACCGCGAGTACGGAAAGATGCTCGGCACAATTCTTTTCGCCTTCGCAGTAGTCCTTCTCATTGGAATCTTTATTGTTGGCGTTATATGGCACGCCCCGTTGTTTCTTATACCTCTGATTACCCACGATGGGCAGCCTCCTCTAGCTTTGCTTTTCATCCTAATCGTGCTGGTGCCTGTCGAAGCGGCCGACGCGATGCTGGATGGCCTTTTCGCCAGCTTTACGGGCACGCGGGACATTTTCTTTCGCCGCTACTTGTTGGGGCCTGGACTCAGGTTGGGCGTCGTGATTCTCCTCTTGTGGATGAAGAGCTCGATTGCTTTCCTGGCATACGGATATGTCGTAGCCGGAATAGTGGGAGTGTTGATCTACGGAGGGCTGCTCCTAAAGCTCGTGCGGGAGCAAGGACTTTCGCAGCGGTTTCAGTTTAAGGAAGTAATCATCCCGGCCCGGGAAACGCTTGCTTTCGTTCTACCGGGTCTCGCCTCGGCCATAGCCACGTGCATCTCTCCGGTGAATATTTTCTTGCTGGGGCATCTGCGGACCATGTCGGAGGTTGCATTTTATCGCGCCGCCGTTCCTATCGCCGAACTCAACAACATAGGCTTCATGAGCTTCACGCTTTTGTACATGCCCCTCGCAGCTCGCCTTTTCGCCCGGTCGGACTATCCCGGCATCAACGACCTTTACTGGAAGACGGCCGCGTGGATGTCCGTACTGTCCTTCCCCATCTTCGCTGTTACTTTTTCGCTCGCAAAGCCTCTCACCATATTCCTTTACGGCGCACGTTACGCAGCGTCCGGTCCTGTTTTGGCCCTGCTTTCGTTAGCCAGCTATTTCAACGTGATCGTCGGCTTCAATTTGCAAACACTGAAGGTCATCGAAAGACTAAACTATGTCATCGGCGCGAGCGTCGTCGCAGCGCTTGCAAACCTGGTGGTAAGTACAGTTTTTATAAAGCTCTATGGGGCGATAGGCGCCGCGGCGGGTTCAGCCGCAACGCTAATCGGATACAACCTGCTGTTGCAGGCGGGGCTGTCGCCCATAGCGAATTTCCGCTTCTTGGATCGGCGCTATCTTTCCGTTTATTTAACCATTGCATTGTGCACATGCGGTCTATTCTTTGTTAGCTCACTTACTTCAATGCACTTTTACGTTTTGCTTCCTTTGGCAGTGTGTGTCTCTTTTTTCGTGTTTGCAATGACGAAGAAGAAGCTCAGTGTCGCGGAAACTTTTCCAGAGTTGCTGCGTTTGCCATTCATGCGGCTGATTGTTTAGGAGTCGTTTTTACTGTTTGCAGACAAGCTTGCTCCGGCTACGTCATTAAGAATTCTGAAGGTCCTGCAGTCTCCGGCAGAGGCACTTCACTCGGGTCTTGGACAACGAAAACCATGTTTGCCAGTAATGCCACAATGCATGACACCCGCATCTTCTGCCTGTGCGCGGTGTTCGGATTTGCTACTTTTTTTCTGCTTCAGAAAAGCATCGTACTGGGCTTGGCCTTGGTCGTTGTCCTGGGCCTTTTCGCTCTGGTAGTGCGGTGGCCAGATCTGGCAACGCTATTCGTCCTCTTCGCGCTCTACTCCAACATTGCCGTCCTTGGTATGAAAACGCGGGCCATACTCAGCTCCTCGGTTCAGACCAGTCAAATGACAATCTCCACGGCGGGCCAAAACTCCCGGGTTGCTATTGTGATGGCGGGGCTCTGTTTAATCCTTTGCATACCGCTTTTACACCAGCTCCTGATTCGCAAGGAGAAACTGACTTTTGATCGAGGTTTTTATCTCTTGTTGGGATACTTCACCGTATTCCTGGCCTCTTCCTTCTTTGCCCGAGACAAAGGGATCATCACGTCACAAATCATCGACTTCCTCCTCGAAGGCCTGGCGATCTACTTCGTGGTAGTTAACATTGTTCGGGATTACGCGACTCTGCGGCGGACCACTTGGGCTTTGCTGCTCGCCGGAAGTTTCATGGGGGGCCTCTCTGTTTTTCAGCGCGTCACGCACACCCAAAACCAAAACTATGGCGGCCTCGCCATGCTGGGGGCGGAACTTGATTTCAACCCCATGGGGAGAGAACTCAGCCGGCCGGGGGTTGTTGCAGAGAACTTTCACCCTGAAGGAGGTACGAGTTCGATCGTGGGCACCCAGTTTCGGTCTGCTGGTCCTATTGGCGAACCCAATCGTTATGCTCAAGTGCTGGTTGTGCTCTTTCCTCTCGCTGCTCTTCGGTTTCACAGAGAGCGCTCGCGGGTCTTGCGATGGCTTGCGGCGGCGTCCGCCGTACTTATTTTCGGGGGCATGATGCTCACGTTCTCGCGAGGAGCCATGCTCACCGCGGTGGTCATCTTTGGATTGCTGGCGTATTTTCGTTTCATTCGACCGCTTCACGTTGTCGTGGCAGCCTTTAGCCTTGTCTTGCTCGTGCTCGTTCTCGATCCGCAGGTCGCGCTGCGGTTCGCCAGCTTGGGGGCGGTCAAGACACTTATCGGCCAGAAAGCTTCCGAGTATAAAGAACCCGCCGCGGGCCAGAGGGGCATCCCCGACACTTCAATGGTCCGGCGCTATGTGCTGAATGTGGCGACTTGGCACGTTTTCCTCGATCATCCAATTCTAGGCGTAGGTCCCGGGCATTTTGCCGCGTACTATTCGATACCCTATGGCAATCGCGTGGGCCTCATTGAACAATTGAAATCCTATCGCGGCCACAACCTTTATTTCGAGACCCTGGCGGAGACCGGGATTTTGGGGCTGGCCTCTTTCATGGTGACCATCCTGGCCATCATGCATGGCCTATGGCGAGCTTGGAAAAAGTGGAAGCCCATGGATTCCGAGTTCGCTGATACCGCAATGGCTTTTTTCTTGTCGCTAGTCGCTTATCTGATTTCGGCGATTTTCGCGCACCTGTCCTATCAAAGGTACCTTTGGCTGTTGGTGGGCCTCTGCAGCGTCACGATTCACATTCTTAACAGGATCCAGCACCCCATTGCCAGTGAATTGAGTTCCGAATGACTGCAGACAGCCACCTTAGCAGAACAAAATGACGATCGGCACGGCGAAAAGTGGAGATGGTGTTCGAGGGAAGGGTCTCCGAATCCGTTCAGCGGTTGTGGTTGCACTACTACCCCGTCTCTCGGCACCAGCGCTTTGAAGAGCTGATGCTTGAGAACGTTCGCCCGGCCGACCATGTGCTGGAGGTCGGGGCGGGATCAGGTACAGGCAATCAGAATCATTTCGATCTGCGCGGGAAAGTGGCCCGTTACGTGGGTGTGGACGTGGACAATGGTGTCTTACAGAATCCTTATCTGGGTGAAGCCCACCGCTGCACGGCGGAATCTATGCCTTTCCAGGATGAATCCTTCGACGTCGTATTTCATTACTACGTTGCTGAGCATTTTGCAGAACCAGTAGCTTGCCATCGGGAGATGGCCCGCGTTCTGAAACCGGGCGGGGCACTGCTGTTTCAAACGCCAAGCCGACATTGGTATCCGATGCTGGCCGCGCAAGTGACTCCACAATGGTTTCACGAATTCTACGTACGCAGCTTCGGCTCCGGCCGGACGGAAAACGAAATCTTTCCGACGTATTACCGATTCAATGATGAGCGAGCCATCCGAGAGCAGTTGAAGACTTGCGGGTTTACCTGTGACCTTGAGTATCTGAGCGTAGCGCCTGGTTATTTGCGCTTTAGTAGACTTAGTTTTCTGCTCGGTGTTTTGTATGAAAGAACCATCGAAAAGAGATTTCCATCTTTGCGCGGCGTGATTATTGGCGTGGCCAGGAAGAATGCAGCAGTACTGAATGTTCTCTCGCAGCAAATCGAGTCAAAACCGCGATTCTGAACCGCATGAGCATGCCGGATGGCAACTAAACCAATGAAATTGGAGGACTGAAAGGTGATGCTGCGAATCTTGGCTTACCATCGGGTTGCGGAACTGCGGGATACGCCGGCAATAGACTCGCGGAGCGTCAGCGCGACGCCGAAAAGATTTGCGCGACAGATGAAGCATCTCGCGCGCTTCTACCAGGTGGTATCCATGCCCGAAGTACTGGAGGCTGCGGAAAAAGGTACGCCGCTTCCGAAGCTGGCAGTGCTGCTTACCTTTGACGATGCTTATGCGGATTTTGCCGAGATCGCGTGGCCGATTCTTAAGCAACTCCGATTACCCGCAACGATGTTCGTTCCCACGGCCTATCCGGATCACCCGGGGCGGGCGTTTTGGTCGGATGCGCTATACCAGGCTTTCACAGCGACGGCGAGGACGGAGGTCCATGTCGCGCGCCTTGGCTGGCTTCCACTTTTCACTTTAGACGAGAAGCGCAAAAGCCTGCGCGCGATACAGGATCATGTGACCACTATTCCTCACGGAGAGGCGATGGAATTGGTGAATTCGATTTGCGCGGAACTTGGGGCGGGGCTCGTTCAAAAAGGCAGCGTATTGAGTTGGAACAGGCTTCGAGAACTCGTACGAGAAGGGTTAACACTCGGCTCTCACACCCAAACACATGCCATTATGACCAAAGTCTCGACCAAACAGATGCGGGAGGAGGTGCAGGGCTCACACGAAGATCTCCAAAAGGAAATAGGCGTGTTCCTGCCCATCTTCTGTTACCCGAATGGCAACCACAATGATGCCGTTCTTTCTGTTCTCCGGGAACAGGGCATCCGCCTTGCCTTCACGACATTGTGCGGGCCAAACCGTTGGGGCTCCGTCGATCCTCTGCTCTTGCATCGCACCGTCATCATGCCGCGCACGACGCAGGCGGTTTTTTGCTTGCGGCTGTCGCAATGGGGCATGCGGTTGGACGCCTGGCGGGAGCGAAAACAAAGAGAAGTGCTGACACGCGGGCTTCCTGAATATCAGGCCTATCAGGTCTGAACAGACAAGCATGACATCGCAATCACATCTTCCTGCTGCCTCACGGCCGCTGCGTCTTGCGCAACTCGTTTCGCGGTTCCCCATGGTTACGGAAACCTTCGTGCTGTACGAACTGGAAGCCTTGAAGAGACTCGGCGTGACGGTCGAGCTCTATTCTTTGCTTCGCGAGCATCCGAAAGTTGTTCATCCGGAGGCGGAGAAGTGGGTCCGGCGCGCTCACTATAATTCATGGCTATCCCCTGCTATCCTTCGGGCCAACTGGCATTTCCTTCGCCGCGATGCCAGGCGCTACCTCGGCACTTTAGCTGAAGCACTGCGAAGGACGTTTGGCTGTCTTCGTTGCTTTGGCGGAGTTCTCGTCTTTTTTCCCAGAATAGTTCGATTTGCCTATGAAATGGAGAGGCAGGAAATCCAACACGTCCATGCGCACTTTGCGTACCACGCGGCAGCAGCGGGGCTGATTATTCATCGGTTGACTGGGATTCCGTTTAGTTTCACGGCGCGTGGCTCGGATGTGCAGGCGGATGGGCACATGCTGAAGGAAAAAGTCGCGGCTGCCGACTTCGTCATTTCGGTGTCCGAATGCAATAAGGAGATCATCCTTATTAAGTGCGGCCCAGGAGCCAACAAGAAGATCCACGTCATTCATGGAGGAGTGGATGTAGAGCGTTTAACTCCCCGTACGCCGGCGTCTGCGAAGGGACGACTGCGGATTCTCTGCGTGGCTCGCTTCGAGGAAGTGAAGGGGCACTGCTACCTTGTTGAGGCATGCAGACTTCTCAAAGAGCGGGGCCTGCCATTTGAGTGCCGATTGATTGGAGACGGCCCCTTGATGAGGGAAGTCGAAAATCAAATCAAACAGTCAGGACTATCCGACGAAGTTTCGCTGCTGGGCGCCCAGCCTTACGGTCAAGTCATTGAGCAATTCTCGCAGGCTGATGTCGTGGTGTTGGCAACCGCCCCGACGGCCAATGGCAAGCGTGAAGGCATTCCCAACGTGTTGAAAGAGGCCATGGCGTGTGGCCTGCCCGTAGTGGCCACCACGAGTGGAGGAATTCCCGAACTCGTGGATGAGAGTTGCGGGATTCTTGTGCGTCCCAGGGACGCTTCTCGGATTGCCGAGGCGCTGCAACTCCTTGGCGGTCGACCTGAGGTTCGCCGCCAGATGGGATTGGCCGGGCGCGAGAAAGTCGTGCGGGAGTTCAATCTGAATCGAAGCACGGCAATGCGCGCCGAATTATTTTCTCGTAGCGCAGAGGGCTACCCGTCGCGCGCAACGCAGACCGATACGAGACACGCGGAGTCTGCCCTGGTCACGCAGCGCTCTGCCTAAAGAGAGTCGAGAAAGCCACTTATGTGTGGAATAGCTGGATTTTTGACATCTTCCACTGAAAACGAATTCGAGATGAAGCTCGTGGTGGCGCAGATGGCCGATCAACTAGTTCATCGCGGCCCCAATGATTCAGGCGTGTGGGTTGACCGGGAGGCTGGAGTGGCTCTCGGACATAGGCGGCTTTCGATTCTCGATCTCTCACCCGAAGGCCACCAGCCCATGCACTCGGAAAGCGGCCGGTACGTGATTGTTTTTAACGGTGAGGTGTACAACTTCGAAGAACTTCGCGCGACTCTCGAAGACCTAGGCCACAAGTTCCGCGGCCATTCGGACACGGAGGTCATGCTGGCAGCCATGGAGCAGTGGGGCGTCAACGAAGCTCTGCCACTCTTTAACGGCATGTTTGCTTTCGCAGTGTGGGATCGCAAAGAGCGGCAACTGCACCTGGTTCGGGACCGCCTAGGAGAGAAGCCCCTGTATTACGGCCGGATGGGACAAAGCTTCGTGTTTGGCTCGGAATTAAAAGCGCTTGTCGCTCATCCTGAGTTCAGAGACGAGGTAGACCGCGACGTGCTTGCCCTCTACCTTAGGTACAACTGTATTCCGGCGCCTTACAGTATTTATCGCGGGACTAGGAAGCTGCCGCCGGCGACAAAATTGACAGTAAACCTCTTGAATATGCATCCGGTGCCCTTTGCGCGGCCCTATTGGTCTGTCGAAGAGGCTATGCGGCAGAGGCTGGAGCAACCTTTCGAGGGTTCGGAAAAGGACGCCGTGACGCATCTTGATGCGTTGCTTCGCGATGCCGTCGAGATGCGCATGATCGCTGACGTGCCCCTAGGTGCCTTTCTTTCCGGCGGCGTGGACTCCTCGGCCATTGTCGCGCTTATGCGGCAGTATAGCCAAAGGCCTATAAAAACATTCTCGATCGGCTTCCCCGACGAAGCGTACAACGAAGCCGAGTATGCGGCGGCCGTCGCTAGGCATCTGGGGACAGATCATACGGAGTTGTACGTCTCGGCGGAAGAAGCTATGAAGGTCATTCCTCATCTGCCGAAGTTCTACGATGAACCGTTTTCCGACTCGTCGCAAATTCCTACTTATCTTGTCTCAGCTCTGGCTCGCCGGTATGTAACCGTAAGTTTGTCTGGTGACGGCGGAGACGAACTATTTGGAGGCTATAAGCGGTACTTCCTTTGGGGCAGAGTTTGGAGAGCAGCGCAATGGGCGCCAGCTTTCCTGCGTGAAGCCGCCGCCTGGTCTTTGCGAGGCGTGGGACCTCGACGATGGAACCAAGTCTTGGGCCTTGCTCTATCTCATTTTTCTTTGGGAAGAGGCTTGCCATCGCCTGGCGACAAATTGGAGAAATTGGCGCAAATCCTTTCCGCCAAAGATTCTTTTGAGCGATATCAAGTCATCGTCTCGGATTGGGAATCGTCCAACTCCGCTGTTCGGGGAGGAGCAGCGCCATCGTCAATGCTGCACCAGCGATGCGCGGCGCCGGAGTTTCATGACTTCCGTGCGCAGATGATGTTCCTTGATGCTGTGACTTATCTTCCCGACGACATCTTGGTCAAACTCGACCGCGCAGCCATGGCGGTAAGCCTGGAAGGGCGCGCGCCATATCTTGATCACCGCGTTGTGGAGTTCGCGGCCCGTTTGCCTCTGTCTATGAAGCTTCGGAATGGCAAAGGAAAGTGGATACTGCGACGAGTACTTTATGAGTATGTCCCCTCCGAGTTGATTGACCGTCCGAAGAAGGGTTTCTCATTGCCGGTTGGGGAATGGCTGCGCGGTCCATTGCGCGAGTGGGCGGAAGAGCTGCTTGATGAAAATCGAATAACTAATGAGGGTTACCTCCAAACCAAGGTGGTCCGAAAGACCTGGGAAGATCATCTCTCAGGACAAAGAGACCTTCGACATCACGTTTGGGCCCTGCTCATGTTCCAGGCTTGGCTTGACCACCGGAACAAGCGAAATCCCCTATCCATCCCCGTTCCCCCGATCCTGGCAAGACAGAACGTTCTCTCTTCACAGATGAATTGAGCACTCCCAAGAATCTATGGATTTCGCATTGCGGGCGAGACTTACCAATGAAAAATCTCTTACACACTGTAACGGACATGGGTGGCGCACCAGACTCCTTAGCGGGCCACAGCACCACTGGATCAGGACCGGCTTCGGCCGATACTAAGCACCGAAAAACCATGGAGAAGGTTCTGATTCTGGATAGCAACACGCGGAGCGCGCTAGCGGCGACGCGCTCCCTTGGAAGAAGGGGAGTGCCGGTGGTTGTGGCCGATCAAATGAAAAGAACCCTTGCAGGCGCCTCCGAATATTGCAGCGAAAGCTTTACTTACCCCGCGCCAATGGCAAATTTGCAAGCATTTCTCTCAACAGTTAAGACTCAATGTTCGCAACGAAGAATAAACGTGATCTTCCCTATGACTGATATTTCAATGGCGGTGATGTTGAAGCATCGCGTCGAGTTTGGAGACTTCGACTTGCCGTTTGTCGAATTTCCTATGTTCGAGGCGGTAAGCGACAAATGGAATTTGCTGCGAGTGGCTCAGAGGCTCAATATCACCATACCCCAGACGCACTACATCAGTGATGACCGGTCGCTCGAGCGGGTCTGTCCAATTCTCAAGTTCCCAGTCGTTTTGAAGCCATATCGTTCCATGATTTGGACCAATGGGCACTGCACCGCCGCCTCGGTGAAGTATGCGGAATCAGCGCGAGAGCTGGAAAGGACCGTGGCGCAGTATGAGTACTTTCAGCGTAACCCGTTCTTGATTCAGGAATATATTTCCGGGCAAGCGCATGGAATCTTCTCGTTATATAACCACGGCAAGTTGGTCACCTCTTTTGCCCACCGGCGCCTGCGGGAAAATCCGCCCTCGGGTGGGGTCAGCGTTCTTTGCGAAAGCGTCGAGAAGAATCCCGAAGCCTGGAGGATGGCAAGAACGCTTCTGGACCATATCGGTTGGCATGGCGTGGCCATGGTTGAGTTCAAAGTTACCGCGGATGGAACGCCCTACCTGATGGAAGTGAATGGACGATTCTGGGGATCACTACAGCTTGCCATTGATGCCGGCGTGGACTTTCCCTGGCTGCTCTATCAATTGGCTACGGGCAAGACTTTGGACTCCGTAGACGGGTACGCCACCGGAGTAAGGTCCCGCTGGCTGTTGGGAGATTTGGCTTGGCTATGGAAAGTGTTGGCGGGTAATGAGTTGCCGCCGGGACCACGATTTCCGAAGAGAACGCGTTCTGTGTTTCAGTTCTTGAACTTCTTCGACTTGCACACGCGTTGCGAAGATGGCCGCTGGCACGACATCAAACCCTTCCTCTTTGAGCTGGCCCGGTTAGTGCGCCGCTGACTTTCCCCTATAGAAAGACGGAATGCCCCACGCACTCCGCACAGCAGAATAAAGTTACCGCGTTACGAGGAAGCAAGACAGATCTTTAATTCCACGCCTTAGCGTTCAGTAGGAGGTGTTTCCCATGAAAGCAGTGCCGCGAGAACCTGCTTTTACACGAGTTCACACATCGCCGCTGTTCGAGCCGGACGTGTCTGCGCGGAGAGCAGTTCAGAGTGCTAAATGCATTGAATTTCTTTACCTCGATCAGGAGGCCGTTCTTGCTGCCGACCTGCTCAATATGCCGCGTGCGATGCGTGTAGTTGGAGAGGCTCAAGCGCTGTTCGCTCAAGGCAAGGTTCGCCATCCTCACAAAGTCGTCTTGCGTCAAGAGGACAGCGCGGAATCCGAAGACCAGGGCCGTTTCAATGCACTGTTCGCATCGATCGACGGCCCAGTCCGCGCAATGGGTATGAAGTGGATTGGAAGCTTCCCCTGCAACCGGGAACGCGGTTTACCCCGCGCCAGCGCATTGATCATTTTAAATTGTCCGGACACTGGCATGCCGATTGCCGTTATGGATGGCACCGTCATCAGCGCCATGCGCACCGGCGCGATGACCGCCCTTGGAGTGCAGTATCTCGCGCGGCGCAACACTCGTAAAGTCGGGATGATTGGAGCGGGCGTCCAGTCCCGCACGCAAATTCTTGGACTTTACACTGCGATTCCCGAAATGGAGGAGATCGCATTGACCAATCGCGACATGGCACGCGCTGAGAGCGTTGCCGATGAATGTCGCGTGCTTTGGGGCGCGCCAGTGCGTCCGGTGGCATCCATTGACGAAGCTTTGTGTGACGCCGACATGGCGCTGACGGTCACAACCGCCCGCGAGCCGCTCATGTTCGCGCGGCACATTAAACCGGGCGCATTGACAGTCCAGCTCGCTGGTCATGAATGCGAATTTGCCCTGATTCGACAGTGCCAGAAAATCGTTACAGATGATTGGGAAGTTGTGAAGCATCGTGGAATCATGACTCCTGCGATTATGCATCAGCGGGGTCTTCTCCATGACGGCGATATCCACGCCAACCTGGGCGAGCTGATCTTGGGGATCAAGCCGGGGCGTCAGAACGATACGGAAAGAATTCACTATGCCCACATGGGCATGGGTGTAGATGACGTAGCGCTCGCCTGGGCCGTGTATCAAACGGCGCGAGAACGTGGCCTTGGAATATCTCTGCCGTTGTGGGGAGAACCGCTGTGGGCGTAAGCAGAGTTGATAACCTAGTAGCTCCGCGGGTTCATCCGTTTGCACCGCAGTTTATGAAGATTCGCAGACTGCTCCGCCAGCTGTACTGCTCCATCGAAATGCGATGGGCCATGGCGACGGATGGAACTGATCGTCTGTTGCGCCGGCGCTTTAATCGCTGGGCAAGGCAGGGACGCGGTGAATTGATGGAACAGAATCACGCTCGCATCGCAGAGACAGTTTGGGAAAGAATGGAATTGTCCGCAGAGGACCGTATCCTCGACTTGGGTTGCGGCGAGGGTTGGGCCTGCCGCCTCCTGGCTCAGCGAGCTCCAGCTGGGTGTCTTATCATGGGCGTTGATATTTCTGACCAGATGATCCGACTAGCGCGCGACAAGAGCCGCTCCTTCTCGAACGTGAGTTACCACTGTGGCCACGCCGACCAAATTCCCGCGGCCAGTGGCTATTTCACAAAAATTGTTAGTATCGAAGCGTTTTACTATTTCGAGCATCAGGACGAGGTGCTTCGCGAATTTCTTCGTGTTATGCAACCCGGAGGCCAGCTGAGTCTTCTCTTGTGCTTGTTTGAAGATGATCCGAAGGACCGAAACTGGTTTAAGGATGTCGGCCTGCCCGTCCACAATCGCGGCATTCGTGAATACCAAGACATGTTGGAGCAAGGCGGATGGGCAGATGTTGATTGCCGTGTTTTTAACTTCAGGCCGAATCTTTTCTCGCAAGCTGATTCTCACGATCGACCGCTTCTTATCACTGCCCGGAAGCCTTCCTGAGGCCGAATTTGCCGCTCTAAGAATCACGAGCGAATTCCAGATCGACAAAATCTCCTTTTGGGAAGTACAGGGATCAAAATGAACACTTCTACTCCGGCCGTGGTTCTTTCTCCTCATCATCATGGGGCTCTAGGGATATTCCGCAGCCTCGGTGTTCTCGGTGTGCCTGTTTATGCCGTGGAGGATGGGCGGTTCTCGCCGCCGCTTCGTTCACGCTATTGCCGCGGCGTTTTTCATTGGAACGTGCGCACAGCAACGCCGCAAGCTTCCATCGCTTCTCTTCTTAGAATCTCAGAGAAGTTTAGTGTCCGCCCCATTCTGGTTCCCACCGACGACGCCACCGCCACGCTGATTCAGGAAGCAGCCGAGCAGTTGCAATGGGCTTATCGTTTCCCAATTCTTCCCCGAGGTCTGGTGTACAGACTCAGCAACAAAAGAGAGTTGTTCTTGTTGTGTCGCGAATATGATCACCCCACCCCGGAAACCCTTTCCCCTCGGTCTCGCAGAGAGGTTCTTCATTTCCTCGAGAAGGCCGTTTTCCCGCTTGTGCTCAAGGGCATCGACGACCGGATCATTTTGGGACAAACCAAAGTGGCCATGCACATCGCGCAAAACGCAGACGAACTCCTCCACCGCTACGACAGCCTGGAGGGACCGCAGCAACAAAACGTAATTTTGCAGGAATACATTCCCGGTAATGCCGATTCGGTGTGGATGTTCAACGGGTATTTCAACGAGAAGTCAGAATGTCTCGCGGGATTTACAGGGAGAAAGCTTAGGCAGCGCCCCCTTGCTACGGGAATTACCACACTCGGAATTTGTGTGCAGAATGCAGCTGCCGAGTGTCCCATTCGAGAGCTACTTTCAACGCTCGGCTACCGCGGAATCGTGGACATTGGATGCCGCTTCGACGCGAGGGACGGTCAATACAAAGTGCTCGACGTAAACCCGCGTATTGGCTGCACCTTCCGCCTATTCGTTGACCCAAACGGAATGGATGTTGTGAGGGCATGTTACTTGGATTTGACGGGGCAGGCCGTCCAAGCGGAACCGGCGAGTGAAGAGCGCAAATGGCTGGTTGAAAACTTGGACTTGATTACATTGCCTGACCACTTGAAGCAACGAAAGCTCACCTTCCGGCAATGGTTGCGCTCCCTTCGTGGAGTACGCGAAACTGCATGGTTTGATTGGTCTGACCTTTCGCCTTTTTGGGCGATGTGCCTTTCGGTTCTTCTTTCCTGGTGGCCCGAGCGATTCAAAAGCCACCGCGCCAGACGCTGCTCCCTTGCGAGCCCGCTAGAGCAAGGCCAAGAGCAGGAGCAGAGCTGAGAAGCGCACGCCACCGGGTCATTATGGATATGTCGTTACCGGCGCCTGGAGAGGAAGGAGAGTCACCTTGGATAGGGGCGTCTCTAGTTCTCGGTTCTTTGCGTTTGTCGTGATTATGGTTGCTGTGGGCGCCGAGGCGATGAGCCAGAAAAGTGCTCTCCCATCCCTCGGTATCCGCAAGCCGACCGACTCTTCGTACGGCATTTCCTGTACCTATTATGTTTCTCCCTCCGGGTCGGATAGGAACGCGGGTACATTCGCTGCACCCTGGAAAACCGTGCAAAAGGCATTTGAAACCGCCTCAGCGGCCCAGACCGTCTGCCTTCGAGGCGGCACCTACCTTCAGTATGTGGGCGCTTCGGCTGGATTCAACCAGGTGGAGAGGCATTCCGGTGCCCCCGGGAAGACCATCCTCTTTACCAATTATTCCGGCGAAATCGCCGTGATCCAGGGCTCTACAGAAATCTATGGGTCTTATGTCGCTTTTAAAGGGACGCCAAACGACACTCCCAACTGTAGTGCCACGCATCCTTGCGGACTAGTCTTCGAGGGTTCGAGTGGTTATGTTCTCAACGCGGTCAGCATCATGAACTCGGCAGGTGCAGGCCATGTGACCTTCGATCACGTTGAGATTCGCGGCGGAAATTATCATGCTGGGCTCTATCAGGAAGGCTGTGACAATGCGATCACTGGGAGCTATGTCCACGACAACGGCGTCCAGAACCGCAACGAAGACAACGGCATCTACTGGTCCAAAACGCCGTCCGACTGCAAGAATGGCGGCTTGATCGCAAACAATCTGGTCGAGCACAACTTCTCCAAAGGGATTCAACTGTATGCGGGCGCGTCGGCTTCCACGCCCGCCTACGTCACGGTCTGTGGCAATATCTCCGTAAACAACGGCGCCCAAGGAGCAGTCATTTGGGGGGACAACAACACCTTCATCGGCAACGTCCTCTACAACAACAACGAAATCGCCGGTGCTGCAGCTGGAGCTCAAGCGGGACTGTACAGTGGAAGGTCGAACCTCGTAGATCATAACTTGACCTGGAGCGCGTCCGACTCCGGCGGCAAAAGGTCCGGCTGGTACATCAAGAATGGCTGCTGTTTGAAAAACAACAAAATTGCCGACCCTCTGTTCATGGACCCCGGGCATAACAACTGGGAAAGCAAACCTTCCTCACCTGCAAGCCAATACGTCACGCATTCCTGCGACTCTTGCAAGTAAGGCCGACGTCATTCGACACGACCTGCATTGCTTACCGCTGCTTTGTGGTGTCGGCCGAAACCGTGGGCAAAGAATGAAATGATCGCTCTGGCAAAGATTTGCTTCTGGCTGTCTGTTTTCCTGATCCTCTATCCTCCAATGATCTACCCCGCGCTGGTTTGGTTCGCCGCGCTGATCCGGCCGCGGCATGCGAAGAAGCACTCTTGGACTCCCTTAGTGACCGTGTTGATCCCGGCCTACAATGAAGCCCGGCACATTGCCGCGACCATCCAAAACAAGCTGGACCAGGATTACCCCCGCGACCGGTTCGAAATCATTGTCGTCTCCGACGGTTCAACAGACGGCACTGACGATATTGTGCATGAGTTTAGTTCCCAGAATGTGCGGCTCATCCGGCGCGAACAGCGCGAGGGTAAAGCGGCAGCCTTGAATGAAGGCGTGCGCTGCGCTCGAGGTGAGATTCTGGTTTTCAGCGATGCCAATTCGCTCTTCGCTGCGGACGCAGTTAGCCGGATGGTGGAAAACTTCGCAGACCCGGAGGTCGGTTATGTGACAGGGAATTTGGCATATCAAACTCACAGAAACGGGATTGCCGGGAAGGGGTGCAGCGCGTACATGAAATATGAAAATGTTTTGCGTAGACTGGAGACGCGTGCCGGCTCGATTATCGGGGTGAATGGCGGCGTAGACGCTATTCGTCGCGAACTATACACAGACGTTCCGCGGAGTCTCATCACGGATTTTGTTCTGCCACTGCATGTCATCAGCACGAAGCATCGCGTGGTCTACGACGAGCGTGTGCATTGCTCGGAAGTTGCAAACAGTGAGCTTCGTTCGGAGTTCCGCATGCGCATCCGCGTCGCTCTGCGGGCGCTTCAGGGCATTGCCTACATGCGTCGCCTTTGCAATCCTTTCAGGTATCCTTGGGCTGCCTTCAGCTTGATTTCCCATAAGGTCAGCCGCTACTTCTGTTTTCTATTCTTAGTGATCGCCTTTCTAACAAATCTCATGCTGGTTTCGGCTCCGGGTTACGCCGCGTTTTTTCTTGCACAGGTTATTGCTTATCTGCTGGCGCTTGGGGGATTGCTCAAGAGTTGGCCATCGCTCTTCCGCAGCTTGACCTTGATTCCCGCCTACTTCCTTGTGAGCAATGCCGCCTTTGCGGTTGCGGCCATCAAGTTTCTCAAAGGAGAGACCATGGCAACTTGGCAACCGAGAGCCGGTGCGCAAACCTCCCGCTACAATCAAGCTGCCTAAACTGAGAATATTGGTCATGGCTGGTAAGCTCCGGCTGCAGGTGTGCCGTTACGAGAGACCCCGTCCTTATCCACCGGCTGGATGTAGTTCATATTGCTGAAGCCGATCGCGGGACTGGTCGAGAGGATGTGCCAGTTCAGTCCTGACGCGTTGAGAAACAGGGGATCGCCTTGCTGGTTGTTGGTTATGCAGCACCCGGCCGGATTATCCCAGCCTGAGTTTCCCGTGGGGTCGAAAGTCAGGTTGTGGTCCAGGAGGTTGGCCGAACCGCTATAGAGGCCCGCTTGAGCGCCGGCTGCCGACCCGCCGCTGAGATTGTTGTTGTTATACAGGATGTTGTTCACGAAGACGTTGTGGTCTCCCCAAACCACTGCTCCCTGTGCGCCGTTGTTCACCGAAGTGTTCTCGGTGACGGTTACATAGGCCGGGGAGGTCGCCGACCCTCCGTTATATAGTTGAATGCCTTTGGAATAGTTGTTTTCAACAAGGTTGTTGGCGATCAACCCTCCGTTGGTGCAGCCGGGAGAGGTCACCGACCAATAGATGCCGTTGTCCTCTGATCTGTTGGCGTTAAAGGCTCCATTGTCGTGGACGTAGCTACCGATGATGGCGTTATTGCAGCCTTCCTGGTAGAGGCCAGCGTGATAGGTGGCTTTGCGAATCTCTACGTGGTCGAAGGTTACGAAATTGGAATTGGAGTTGGTGGCGCAACAAATGTCAATGCCATCGATGTTGTAGCCTTGTGAGCCTTCAAAAATAAGGCCGCATTGATTGATGGCATCACAGCTACCGGTGCCTTGCGGTGTGCCCCGGAAGGTGAGGTAAGAGCCGTTGATACGCGTCGAGCCTTGGATGAGAGCGACCTCACCGGGGTAGTTGGTAAAAACTATGGGGTTGCCAGCGGATCCGGAATTGTTAAAGGTTTGCTGGTAGCCGGACGTAACAGTCTGTGGATAAGTGCCACCACGGAAGCAGACGGTGTGGCCAGCAGTCGCGCTGCCAGCCGCCTTTTGTGGAGTCTGCCAGGGAGCGGAGAGCGTGCCCGGATTGGAATCCGACCCCGAAGGCGAAACATAAAGAGTGCACGCCGCAGCTACCGCGCTTCCAACCGTTAGCGTGAAATTGTGGCTGGCTGCCTGAGAAGTGGCATCGCTGACGGACACAGTGAACGTGGGGGCCCCGGCTGCGGTTGGCGTCCCACTGATCACTCCAGCAGGTGAGAGGCTGAGCCCCACAGGAAGTGAACCCGAGCTGATGGACCACGAGTAGGGTGACGTGCCGCCGGTAGCACTCAGCTGCGTACTATAGGCTTGCCCCACGGTTCCGTTTGGCAGGCTCGTGGTAGTGATAGCCAAGGGAGATGGACCGCCGCCCGAGGTGCCGAAGAACTCCCACATGGCAGGCGCGCTGGAGGAAGCGCCGGGGAGCACGGTAACACCCAAGCCTTCTAGAGTGAGACGCAGCAAGCTCTGGTGTTGATAGACAGTGGTTGATTGATATCCAAGCTTGGAGAACGCCGGGCTAATCAGCGCGCAGACCACACGGCCACCGCCGTTGGTGTTGTCGTTGCCGGATTCGTCGAAGACCACGATGAGCAAGCCGTCCTTTTGAAAAGTGGAGTTCTTGAGCAGGGGATCGATGTTGCTCTTGAGCCAAGTATCCGCGGTACTGAGCGCGCAATCATGAGCGTCATCGCAGCCGTTAGGGGTGATGAAGGAATAGTTGGGCAAATTACCGGCAGCGAGATCGGTTGCGAATTGCGTGAAGGGGACGAGGTTCTGTTGTTGGGCCGAACTGTTCTGCACATCAGTGAAATAGGCAACTGGAACATGGCGAACATAGTATTGGCCGCCGCCGCTGGTAGTGTCTCCGCCGAGATAACCGACTGAGGGTAAACTCTCCGCGTAAGCCTTCCAAGTTTTACCAGCTGCCACTAGTTCCCGCACGACGTTGTCCGCGGAGACAGGGAAGCTGGAGGGCGTTTGAGTGTCGGCGTTGGTGAGGACTTGGCCGGTGGTCAGCATTTCGTAGTTGCCGATGGAGGGGTGGGTATTGGCGTAATACTGCGTAGCCAAGCCGTATTGCGTCATCAGGCCAGCGAGATAGGGCATAGAGGAACTGGTGACGCTGCTGTAGTTCGTGTTCTCCTCGACTACGATGGAGATATGGCCAAACATCCCTGAAGTTGCGGCATTGACTGTGAGAGAAGCCGCGTTGCTAGTGACGCTTCCAGCGGTGTTGCTCACAACCACGTCGAATTTGGATCCGCTGTCCGCTGCTGTTGTTGCGGGCGTAGTGTAGCCGGCCGAAGTCGCGCCGGTGATGTTCGCGCCATTCTTCTGCCACTGGTAACTCAGCGGAGCGGTGCCTGTCGCTGTCACGCTGAAGGTAGCCGTTTGCCCCGCCGTAACCGTCTGGTTCGCTGGTTGTGTGGTGATCGTTGGCGCGACCGCCGCCGCGGTAACCGTCAGCGTCGCCGCCGTACTCGTCACACTCCCCGCGCTGTTGTTCACCACCACATCGAACGTTGAGCCGCTGTCCGCCGATGTCGTGGCGGCGGTCGTGTAGCTGGCCGAAGTTGCGCCCGAGATGTTCGTCCCATTCTTCTGCCACTGATAATTCAGCGGAGCAGTGCCCGTCGCTACAACGCTGAAGGTGGCTGTTTGTCCCGCCGTGACCGTCTGACTTGCCGGCTGTGTTGTGATGGTCGGCGCTGCTGCGGTCCCACTCGCGGTGAAGTCCACCCCAGTAACATTGGTTGTGCCCACCGTCACGTTTCGGTTGGCTGGGGTGAACGTATAGCCTGTGTTCGTTGGAGTCACAACATAAGACCCGCTAGCCAATCCTGGGAACGTGTAGGACCCGGAACCGTTAGTCGTTGTAGTGGCGCCTGAAGTCCCGCTCAACGTCACCGTCGCGCCGTTTGCACCTTGCGAAGGGGTAATGGTCCCGGAAACACTGAAACCAGCTGTCCCGAATTTGTGGCCACCGCTATTCCCGTGATTACTCTTCGAGTCAGTAGAACGGACCTGATAATAGTACGTTGTGCCGGCCGCCAGACCAGAAAGGGCTACTTGGTGGCTCGTAACCATGGTCGGATCAACAGGCGTACTCGTGCCGTAAGAAGGCGTAGTTCCATAATCCACGGCGGAATCAGCCGCGACATTGGTGGTCCAGATGATCTGAGAGCTATTTGTCGTCGTCGAAACAGCCTGCACATTCGTGATGCTCAGAGTTGGCGGTGGGGTGTTGGTGCCACTAAGAACCCCTGCGCAACCGTTCAGCAAAACAGTCGCCACGGCCACGAGAGTTAGCACCAAGCTGCGTTGTAACGCGGTGCAGCTCCGGCCCGCCGGCTTTACTTGAGGATTTCTCATAAGACTCCGAAATGGGGAAAGTATGGGCCGATTGGGCACACCAATACCCTTGCCTTTTCGCTCTCATTGGCTTTGTTTATGCCTAAGTCAGATCAACCGCTGGGCATGGTCCAAACAAACAACTGGGTTCGCCTGACCAAGCTTCTAGAGGGACGTTAAGGAAAAATAGGAGATTGCAACTACTGGTGGTGCGGCCAGTTTTGGTTCAGGGGCTGGCGGGAACCGCATAACCTTTCATGCACTGTCCTTGGGACAAGTGCTCCTTCAGAGCATCCGAATGACCCTAAAGAGGCACAGATCGCGGCGGCAGCCCCGTGAAAAGGCCTGCATTTGCAAGGGATTTGGATATAGCTGCTGCGTCGAAGAACTTGCCTTAACGAGCGGCTAGGTTGGAGCCGGGCGTTCTAACCAGGGTGGAGGCTGATCGCCCGAACGGAGTATCTTACCAGGCTCGCCAAGTGCTCGGACCTTGTCGCTTTGCCTGACAGTCTTGACAGTATCTTGGAGAACCCGCGAGTTTCACGCTCACGCTATGACCATCAACTTTCTCTGTATTTTCGCGTCTTTTTTGTGTTCGTCTCCAAGCCAAGAGCAGGCTCCCGTTTTTGAGATTACGCCCGTCGAGAGCTCTATCAAATTCCATGTGAAAGCGTCGGTGAAGATCGCCGGCAAGTTCGACCAGTGGGATGCCAAATTGACGTTCACGTCTCCTGACGAAACGACTGGAGTTTTGGAGATAACCATCCAGGCTGCGAGTGTGGATACAGGAAGTGGCCTCAAAAACGGCAAGTTGAAAAGCAAAGACTTCTTCGATGCGGAAAACAACCCCTTGATCACGTTTAAATCAACGAAGTTTGTGCGCACTGGCCCTCACACCTTCGAGGTTGATGGCGACTTTGCGATACGCGGAGTGTCAAATTCCGAAAAGCTGACGCTGACAGTTTCCCCCAAAGGGACGGGTTCCGGAGAGATTAAGGGAGCTATGGTCTTTAACCGCAAGGATTATGGAATGAATAAGGGCATTCCATTCATCAAGATCGCCGACCACGTCGACGTCGATTTCCATCTCAAAGGAAAGAGAGTCAGCGGACCTCCCCTCGCATGAAGACATAAAGAGGGTGAACCATTCTCTCCCTATAATCATCCGCGGCACGGTTGGGACACTGACACCCGAAAAATGCACGTCCGACTCAGTCGTTGTACGACCGCATTGTGCTGGAAAGCAGCGAGCCCAGAAAGCGAAGTAGGTCTCCCACGGTAAATGGTTAGGCTCCGGCAATCAAAAGCGCGTAGTGACAGTACAAGCTATTCGAGCAAACTATTTTTTGTTCTTGGGCGGAAAATCTTTAAACGACTTTGAAACCAGTTCATCGACTACTTTGTCCCAGTTGCGCAGAGCTTTATTGGGGTCGCGAAAAGTTTTTTTGTACGTTGTCTCCCAGACTACTTTTTTAGACTCGGCGTCAGTAATGTGGAACACGATCTCGCCATTTACCTTCAGCCACGTAGCCGGCGCAAGCGCTGGGCCATTCCCCAACCCATAGGTCGGAGCTCGATCCGTAGGACCGAGAGGCGTGGAATTTGCTCGTTCTGGACTTCCCGAAAGAAGATCCATGTCTCCCCCTCCGTCGTAGGAGATATAGAAGTCTGGACTGTCCTTTGCCTCCTCAAAATTCTTTGCGGCCAGGGCTTGATTCACAGTCTTCACGATTTTGAGGTCCATCAACTCATTTGTATCCGGATGCTGGCGGGTCACAAGCCGGTTCTCGCGCCAAGCGTAACGCCGGTGCCCGGCGAAATTGTACCCGATGTCGAGTGTTGTGGAGACTTTCTGGGCCAAAATGACTTGAGCAATTATCAAAATCAGAAAACTCAATCGTGCACCAAAGCTCGCCAGGATCGGCGCTTTTATTGGATGAGCCATATGCTCTCGCTGAGTTGAACAGGGATGCAACTCTAGCAGTAGTTTTGATCGTTAACCGAGGGACTGACACTGGCAGAAATGGCAGTCCCAGACGTCGGTGTGTCCGGCCCCATCCCTACTGGAACGGATTACCGGTTACCCCGCCCCGGTGGAAATCGATCTCACTGGCGGTATGAACTTCTCTGCCAACACCTGGCACGGCAAACCGGAGTTCCTTCTAGTACGAACTTTGAAGGCTAGCCGTTCATCAGGAGTTGGGATGTCTTTTTTTGCGGGCCGAAATGCGGTTTGGTGTCAGCGGTGTGTGCTAGGAAACCCACCGAGGCTTTAGCCCATCGTGTAATGTTACTTGGAAGTAGTTGCGCGTGTGACGGATTGATTGGGTGTCAAATGGTGTGCGGAGGGTGAGTGGCCGCAGTCTCGCTGCTCGCTTGCCCGAGACTGCGGCCGCCTCGGAGGGTATTCACGAACGGCGACAGTTTGGGAGGGCTACGCGTGCGCGGTAACTGTCAGAACTTACAGGGGGCGGGGCACCGGACCGAAGATGGGGTTTCCTTGGCTGGCGGCACTTTTGTGCGTACGTTCGCGCCGGATAGACAAATCAGCTGTGGTGACGCGCAACTATTCTTATCTTAGACAAGCAAAGCTAAATCGAGCCGCCGCTCTATGGCAAAGAGGTTATCTGTCAAAAGTGACAGGTGTCGCCTTTCGATAGACGGTTACCATCTCTCCACCAAAGCAGACTCAAAGGCACAGTCCTGGAAGGCCGATTTGGGTGGGGAGTGTGGGTGTGTTAGGGGGCAGCTAAGTCAAGGAATCCAAGGAGGTGTGCCATGAAAAGGACCGCAAGCAAGTGTTTGGGGATAGTTTTGCTCGTTTGGTGTGCAAACTGGTCAAGCTTCGGCCAGAACATCACCGCGACGTTGACGGGGACGGTGACCGATGCGAGTGGCTCGGCGGTGGCAGGAGCGGAAGTCACGATTCACAACAACAGTACGAACGTAGACGTGAGCACGACAAAAACAGATCCATCCGGGGCATACACGGCAACGAACCTACCTGTCGGAACATACACAGTAACGATCACCGCTTCCGGCTTCAAAAACTACGTGGCCACTGAGGTCGTCCTTCACGTGGGGGATCATCGTACTCTGGATGCGAAGCTCGAAGTGGGGCAGATTACCCAAAAGATTGAGGTGGTTGACTCGGCAGTGCCAGTGGACACTACTTCTGCGGCGCAAAGCACCACGATTACCGGGACGCAAATTCGCGAACTACAGTTGAATAACCGGAACTTCGAACAACTCTTGCTCCTCCAGCCCGGGGTAGCTTCCGGCCTGCCGGACCAGATTCAATTCGGCATCACGAACACGAATTATGTAGCAGTGAATGGGGCGCGCGGTTCAGCCAACAACTGGACGGTGGATGGCGCCGATATCAATGATAGCGGTTCCAACCAGACGCTGCTCAACGTCCCAAGTGTCGACTCGTTGGCCGAATTTACTCTCGAGCGGAGCACCTATGACGCACAATACGGGCGCAGCGGCGGTGGGCAAGTAAACGTGGTCACCCGGTCCGGCACCAATGAATTTCACGGAGATGTGTATGAGTTCTTTCGAAACGACGTGCTGAACGCCAACTATTTCTTTCTAAACTCCGTCGGGACGCCGAGACAGCCGTTCCGCTACAACAATTTCGGCTACACTTTCGGGGGACCCTTCTTTATTCCCAACCACTACAACACCGATAAGAACAAGACATTTTTCTTCTGGTCGGAAGAGTGGCGGCGAACGAGACAACCAAGCTCAAATACTTTGGCGCTCCCGAATCCCCAAGAGCTGACGGGGAACTTCACAGGACTCGTTAATCCAGATGGAACACCAGTAGTGCTAAATGCGGCTTCCGCTCCCGCGGGCTGCATCACCGGCAACCAGATCAATCCTACCTGTTTCAGTTCGAACGCAAAGGCGTACCTCGCGAACGTCTATTCGAAGTTCACGCCGAACACCACTGGGTCAGCCAATCAGTTGACGCAGAACCTGATTGTTCCGGAGAGCGCGGCGAACGACTTCCGCCAGGAAATCATTCGCGTAGACCAGAAAATTACGAAAAAGATTCAAGTGTTCGGGCGCTACATGCAGGATAGCGTTCCGACGACGGAGCCAGGTGGGTTGTTTGCCGGGACAAACCTTCCGGGCATTTCATCGACTTCCACGAATGCACCTGGGCGCAACTTTGTAGCGCATGCCACAATGAACCTTACTCCCACAGTGCTTAACGAAGTGGCGTACAGTTACTCGCGTGGCGAGATCAACAGCACCATTACGGGCAGTATCGTTAATCCTACTTTCCTGAGCGCGATCGGTACCAGCGCGTTCCCGTTTTCAGATCCGTATCACCGCGTGCCCGGTATCAGTATTAGCGGCGTGGCGGGAGTCGGAATCCCTGTCTCTCCGTACCACGAGAAGAACATTGACAATCAAATCTACGATAACGTCACGCTGATCCGCGGAAAACACACAATCCGAGCCGGGTTCAGCACGCAGTTCATGCAGAAAACGGAAAACGCGGTCAACGCGACGAATGGGAGTTTCACGTTCAATGGTGAGTTTAACAATCCCGCTTTTGCCAATTTTCTGCTTGGCAATGCCAATACGTTTAGCCAGGCTAGTCGGGACATCATTCCAAACCTGCATTTCCCCAATATCGAGTGGTTCGTGCAGGACGACTGGAAGATACGTCCCAACCTAACGTTAAACCTGGGCTTGCGCTACGCCTACTTTGCGCCCCCCACGGACGACGCACAGATTCTGAACAACTTTTCCCCGTTGGTTTATAGCAGTAAGAACGCTCCGGCCATCGACCCTGCTAGCGGCAATTTTGTTGGAGGGCAAGGAGCGACTCCCGCGAATTACGCCAACGGAATCATTGTTGCCCAGAATGGGTGCAAGCCAAGCACCTACTTCCAACCGCCGGTTCCGCCTTTCGGACCCACGTGCTCGCCCTACGGTGACCACGTGAACCCTACATACCATACCTTCGGGCCGCGTGTGGGCTTCGCTTGGGCGCCGTTCGGAGGAGACAAAACCTCCGTTCGTGGCGGCTACGGGATCTATTACGACCGGACCTTGAACGGCATCTGGGAACAGAACTCCTTCGCAAATCCGCCGTTCGTAGGCAGCGTCCTTTCGACCAGTACAAGTTTTGACAACCCCACGAATGGTCTAGTGACCCCGCTGGGTCCCATTGCCCTTCATGCTACGGGGCTCGGTATCTTCAAAGTGCCGAGCATCCAGCAATGGAGCCTCTCCGTTCAACGTCAGATCCTTCCGAACACGCTGTTCGAGGCGGCTTACGTAGGCAACAAGGGAACGCACTTGCTGGGTCAGTTTGACCTAAATCAGGTCGCGCTGGCGGCTCGAGTGGCGAGCCCAACGGACAACGTCAACGCACTGCGGCCGTTCCTAGGCTACGGCCCCATCACCTCCATCGCATCTCAGTACAACTCCAACTATCATTCGCTTCAGCTCTCGCTGAACCGCCGAGTTAGTCAAGGGCTTAATCTCGGCGTGGCCTACACCTGGTCGAAGACGCTTACAAACAACCCATCTGATCGCAGCGATGCGCCTTACGATACGTATAACTCTGCCGCAGACTACGGCCCGGCCAGTTTTAGTTTGGCGCAGGTCTTTGTCTTTAACTATGTATATGACTTGCCGTTTTACCAGTCACAAGAAGGGCTTGTCGGACACCTGCTCGGAGGCTGGGAAGTCTCCGGCATCACGACGTTTCAAAGCGGCTTCCCGACGACGATCTTTCAATTCACCGATCCATTCAATTCGTTCGACTATGCACTTGGAACGCCGGGCACTTATCCCGGGGGTATCGGCATCGATCCCAGTGTAGTGGCCCCGCGGCCAGACCGGACCGGTGGTTGCGGCGGACCGCAAACAGTGGCGCAGTACATCAACACCGCTTCCTTTGTCGATGCAATCGGCCGCTTCGGCAATTCAGGCCGCGGAGTCTGCATCGGCCCTGGTTTCAACAACTGGGACATTTCGGCAATTAAGAACATCCGAATCACCGAAAGATTCCGGATGCAGTTCCGGGCTGAGTTCTTCAACGCCTTCAATCACGTCTCGTTCAACTCCTTCGACAATTTCACCGATGACTCGACCTTCGGCCAACTGAACGGAACGCACGATCCCCGCATCATTCAGTTTGGTCTGAAGCTGTACTTTTAGAATGCGGGTTCTTTACCGGAATGGCGAGGGCGCCTCAGGGGCGCCCTCTGTTGTGTAAGATTTCTATATGGGCGCCGGCAAAACAGTGGCTTTCATCACGATCATGTTTCTGGCGGCCGCGATTTCTTCAGCTTCCTCTTTCCCCGGGCCAACCCAGCAAGAAGGCGCATCTTCTCCGAAAGAAAATGAGCGTCTCCAAGCGTTGCTCGCAGAAGGCTCGAGTGATCTGCAACGCGGGGATGACGCAAAAGCGGAAAAGGCCTTCAGCGAAGCCCTTATTCTCGCGCCTCATTCCTTTGAAATCATGAACAACCTCGCTATCTCCGTTGCGAGGCAAGGCAAGCTCGACGAGGCCATTCCTTTGTATAAACGAGCTTTGAAGGTCCAACCCGGTGCCGTGACCACTAAGCGGAACCTGGCTATCGCTTACTTCAAACAACAAAACTACGCTGGCGCACTGCCTCTACTCGAAGCACTGATCAAAGGCGGGCCGCAAGACTTCCAGCTGGCCGACTTGACGGGCCTTACCTACTTTGGGCTGGACCGTTACGCAGAAGCCTCGAAATACCTGGAACGCGCGAGCAAGCTTAAACCCGACGATCTGTCCACACTTTACATGTTGGGGCAAGCATACCTCCGTGCAGAAGACTATCAAGCCGTAATCAGCGTTTTCGCTCGCATCATGGCGATTGATCCGAACTCCGCCGAAGCGCACGTGATGATGGGCACCGCTTACGACAAGATGTTTCAACAGCCCAAAGCTCTTGAGGAATACCAGGCCGCCGAGCGGGCGAATCCCGACTTTCCCGGCGTTCACTCCGGCCTCGGCTTGCTCTACTGGAAGCAGGATGAAGTCGACCGCGCACAAGAAGAATTTCAGGAAGAGCTAAAACGCTTTCCTTCCGACCCCGTCTCGAACTGCCTCCTCGGACAGATTGCCGTGAAGAAAAATGACTTGCAGGAAGCGCGCGCGCGCTTTCAGGCGGCTCTTCAGGTCAATCCGCAATACAAAGAGGCCCTTTTTGGACTCGGGAAAACGCAGATCAAACTGGGGCATCCCGACGAAGGAATTGCCACACTTCGCAAGGCGATTGAACTCGATCCTGACTATGCCGAAGCCCACTACCAACTCGGTAATGGTCTCGCCCTTTTGGGCAAAACCGAAGAAGCGAGCAAAGAGCACGCCCTTTCTACAGCGATTCAAGCGAAGCAGCAGGAAGACTATGCCAAGAAATTAAACCAGAAGGTGGAGCGCTAAGTTTGTAGCAAGCTGCATTTTGGAGCTCTTGCCTTACCCCGGTAGCAACAGTTTGCGTTTTTCTCGATTCGCTCCACAGCTGCATGCAGGGCTGCAGGTCGCGCATCCTGGGCTCTTGCGGAAAAAAGAACCGCGCATGGCGGTGAATGTGCTAAGCCCGGCCATGTTGTTCCTCGATTTGCGTCGCTACGGTACGTTGTCGGCTGGGTTTTTGGGCCCTGGCTTTTCCGCTTAGGGGTTCTTATATACATCGGACTTCCTCCCCGCATTCTGGGCGTCCTCTTTATCGCTGCAGGTTCGGCTATCTAGGCGAACCAGCGCTCAGCTTATGGATTTGATAAGGGGCGCAAAGGATCGACCCCTGGAAGCTTTAGAAGTTATGGAGAGATCCTGGTAAACGCTTACCGGAGTTGGTTTCAGCACACCGCTTCGGAAGATCCTGGAATCTGCTATTTCATGAAGGAAGGGGGCCACAGTTTGTCGCCCAAAAAGACTGCAGCCACCATCCTGGTTGCCATGGAGCAACGACTCAATCTAGTTGCCACTTAAGAATTGTTCCCGGCCCGCAAGGTCTGTTGGCTCGCCGATTGTGTTTTCTTCGTGTCGAGATTCCTGTTACTAGCCACAAGAAAGCGCAAACGATTGGCGCGGCTTGCGCAGTGACAACATGAGGCGTGTAGCAGCATATGACCCTAAGCCGTAGGACTATGTCATTCTCGCCACAGAAGCTTGGCACTGCTTGGACCTTCCCCAGTGTGCGCGCCGAAGCGCAATCTCTGTTTCGCTTGGTCGCACGCAATAAAGAGACCGTGGAGTCGCTGCGAAACTTGATTCGAGTTGCCCCGTCAGAACTCAATGCCCTAACGACACTTGCGGCGAAGTTCCCGGAGCTATCGCGGCAGGTTGAGTGCGCCATCGCCTTTCGCCAAAGCGTATTGGTAGAGTTCGAACGGCTAGTGAGTCAAAGAAAGGCGCAGTAAACATCCCGTTGCGTCTTGATAGGGGTTCCAGTACTAGCCGCCAGGTTTTGATTTGAGAGTTTACCAGGCACGTTGACAGCGTAAGGCGGTCGCGAGGAAGACGAGTCAAGGGATTTGAAGCTTTCAAATCCACAAGCATTTCTGAGCCAATTCACAATGTAGCCGGTTAGGCATCCTACTGAGCTTTGCTTTCGAACGAGGGGAGATCGAGCCTACCAGATTGTGAAGAAATTAAGGTAGAATCGAGAGACTTTAGCGCTCCTGAGTCCCGGGAATTTCGTGTCGGCTAGGTACTCGCGTGGAGCCCACCCTATCTTCACTCATCGACGCTGCCGAGCGGGGCGACCTGTTGGCGCCGGATGCCCTGTTCAGCGCCCTCTATTCGGAGTTACATCGACTGGCGAAGCGAGAACTAGCGCGGCAAGGTTTTCCTGTGAGTCTTGGGGCAACAACCCTTCTGCATCAAGCCTACATTGAGATGGCCGCGAAAGATGGAGCGTCCTTCCCCGACCGTGGCAGATTCATGGCGTATTCCGCACGTGTGATGCGCGGGTTGATCATCGACTACGCCCGAAGCCGCCAGGCGCAGAAGCGCGGCGGCCAATTCGAGATTACGTCGGTAGTGACTGATCTTGAGAGTGCTGCCGATGACCGCCAGTTGCTTCGCATTAGCGAAGCGCTCAACGAGCTCGGCAAGGTCGAGCCGTCGCTTGCGGAAATTGTGGACTTGAAATTCT
>Ga0126373_10000319_pt1 | contig 31507 bp, 33 predicted proteins | sample PanSoiMetPlot_11_FD_92545 | JGI IMG/M metagenome (GOLD analysis project Ga0126373, IMG submission 92545) | Tropical forest soil microbial communities from Panama - MetaG Plot_11 | ecosystem: Environmental > Terrestrial > Soil > Tropical forest > Bulk soil | place: Panama | collected 2016-02-17 | reverse complement strand
CGGCTGGGTGTTGCACGGCTCGGGACCATTTGCCGCCGAATTCAAGGATTTCGATCACGCCGAGATCGCCCGCGCGATGGGCTGCCGCGGCGTGCGGGTTGAGGACGCGGCGGCGTTGGGACCGGCATTGCGCGAGGCGCTCGCGGCGCGCACCCCGTCTGTCATCGACGTGATGACTTCGCTCGAGGTCACGTTCGCCGACATCACCTCGCAATTGGCCAAAGACGCCTCGCCGCGGCGGCGGTAGTTGGAACGATGTCAGTCTGAGTCATTATTCGTTCATGGCCGGACTCGATCCGGCCATCCACGGAGCGCGAGGGCAGGGACCCGACTGATTTCCGTGGATGCCCCGCACGAGCGAATGTAGTGCATGCCAAATGGATGACCAGAAGGCACTACAGCCGGCGTGAAATTCTGAAGAGTGCTGCGGCATCAACCGCGGCCGCTTCGTTCGGGCTGCCAATGGCTCGAGTGGCCGCGCAGCCCGCATCTCACGCAATGCACGGGTTCCTGGTCATTGCGAGGAGCGAAGCGACGAAGCAATCTCGGCCCAGTCAGCTCGATGGCTTGACAAAGCCGCAGCGGCATCCGCCTTTGCGGCAGAGCCCAAATCCTACGCATTGCTGATGCGCGCGCTGCCAACTTGTTAATCAGCGGCCATTCTCGATAGATAGCCCGCCTGATCCGCATGGGGGTATCGGGGAGGCGTTTTGCTCGATCGACCTGCCGCTCGCGAACAGTTTCCGCTCGGAGTGTCAGCCGAGGCGCGAGCGCGCCGGCGGCTCGTCATGGCGGCGGTGTTGTTGGCGATCTTCATGGTCGCGATCGATGCCTACATCGTCGCCACCGCGATGCCGACGATCGTCTCGGATCTCGGCGGCTTTCACCTGTTCAGCTGGGCTTTTGCCGCATTTTTGTTGGCGCAAGCGGTGACGATCCCGATCTACGGCCGCCTCGCCGACCTCTACGGCCGCAAGCGCGTGTTCTTTGCCGGCACCAGTCTGTTCCTGCTCGGTTCGGCCTTATGCGGCCTTGCTTGGGGCATGCTTCCGCTGGTGCTGTTCCGCGCGCTCGAAGGGATCGGCGCCGGCGCTATTCAGCCGATCGCGACGACGATCGTCGGCGACATTTACACCCCCGTCGAGCGGGCGCGCATGCAGGGCTACGTGTCGGGAATGTTCGGCGTCGCCGCGGTCATCGGCCCGACCCTAGGCGCCTTTGTCGTCGAGCATGTCAGCTGGTCGCTGGTGTTCTGGGTGAATATTCCGATCGGTATCGCGACATTCATCATGTTCGGCCTCTACCTGCACGAAAATCGCGAGCCGCGCCGTCATTCGATCGATTATCTCGGCTCGGCGCTTCTGATGCTGGGCATCGGCGCGCCGATGCTGGCGCTCGTGTTGATCGGCAATTCGGATGCAGTAACTCTTGCGATCCTCACGATCGGGGGCCTGGCCGCCCTCGCGACGTTGGCAGCGCATGAGAGGCACGCTGCCGAGCCGATGCTGTCTCTCAAGCTCTGGCGCAACCGGGTTGTCGCAGTCGGCTGCCTCGCGGGATTTTTTAACGGCGCGCTAATGATGGCGGTCTCGGGCTTCCTGCCGACCTATGTGCAAGGAGCAATGGGCGGCGATGCAACGGCTTCGGGGATCGTACTGGCCGTCTCGTCGGTCGCCTGGGCGTTTGCCAGCATGGCGGCGGGCCGCCTGATGATCCGCACCTCGTATCGGCTGGCCGCTTCGATCGGCGGCCTGACACTGATCGCCGGCAGCATCATGCTGATCGCGCTCACCCCGGCGAGCGGTTTCCTCTGGGCAGGGACCGGCGCTTTGCTGCTCGGGGCCGGGATGGGTTTTTGCAATACCGCGTTCATCGTTTCGGTCCAAGCCAGCGTCGGCTGGGCCGAGCGCGGTATGGCGACGTCATCGGCAATGTTCATGCGCATCGTCGGTCAGTCGGTCGGCGCGGCGGTGTTCGGCGCGATCCTCAATTTCGGTGTTTATTCCCGGGTACCCGAAGCCGGCGATGCGGTGAACCGATTGCTGTCTCCAGCGGCGCGCCAGGGTCTTGCTGCGCCGGAGCTGGCGCGCCTGACCGAGGCGATCGGTGTTTCGCTGCACGTCGTCTACCTGATAGCGGGGTTGGTGGCCGTCATCAGCCTAATCCTTGCGTTGGCGCTGCCGGCACGACTGAGCCCAACCGGCTCGCGTTGAGCGGATTGAGGGTCCGACCGCGGTGGGAGCAAAGGGGATTGCCCGGGCCCCGACACTTGCCTCCCTCACAGTAGGATCTAAATACGCTGCAGACAGAGAGCTTAGTCAGGACGGCTGCCGTGACAGTTGAAGAAATAATGGAAATGTCATACCCGAAGCGGGTGGTGGAGACCATCATCAACGGGCTGCAAGACCCGCTCAACCAGCACCTCATTAAGTTGGTCGGCTTCCAGTTCACTCCTGAACTGCGTGACCATTTCCGACAAGAATGCGAAGCTTGGCTTGATCGTATCCAGCGGCTGCGGTTGAAGCCGAACAACCGACCGGGAACATTCAAGTTTTATTATGATTTACTGTTTGACTATCCGTTTGGTGGAGTTGAGGTCGAAAACATGCAGAGCATGATGGACTTCATCGTCAGACGGTATCCAGGGGGGCGCGCATCCAAGACGCCGGAGCAAATGGTCGAGTGGCTGAAAGAATTTCACGGCCGGCTAGCGCAACGGCTCAGCGATAGACAGCCCGTGCTCGACATGATCCCGGCCTGACGTTGCCGGTCCCCCAGGGACTATTCGCCGATGCGCAGCTCTGCGCGGAGATCCTTGATCACCTGGTCGCGCGTGCGGGTCTGCCAGCGGCGGCGCCGGCCGATCGGCGCGTTTTCGACCTCGGGGACGACTTTCGCCGCGACAAAGACCGGACCCGGTTTGTTCAGGATGTCCGGGAGGCCGGCCGAGAACTGCGTGAGTTCGCTGAACGCGAAGGCGCGCGGATAGCCGGCGCCGCGTGCGATCACGTCATAGGCGATGTTGTCGGCATTGGGAACGGGCTGTCCGCCCGTCGTCGCATAGCAGCCATTGTCAATGAGGAAATGATAAAAATTGGCCGGCTGCTGTTCGGCTATCGTCACCAGCATGCCGAGGCTCATCAGGATGTCGCCTTCGGAGTCGAAGAGAATCACCTTTTTGTCTGGGCGCGCGAGCGCCAGTCCGAGCGCGAAACCAGCCTGCCCGCCCATTGCCGGATCGCCCAGCGGCGCATCGAGATCGGGATGGGTCGTCAGTTCGGTCCAATAGCGCCCGCCCCGGCCGGGCACGACGACTGCGTTTTCGCGATAGGGGGCAAAGGCCTTCAGCATCTCGGCTGTGTGAATCATTGGTTCTGCGCGCCCTCTATCGGTTGAAGCCGTGGTATTCGTCGCCGACAAGGACGACAACCGGCCGCTTGGTACGCTCGGCTTCTTCGAATGCGATCGAAATGCGCGGCGCATCGGCATCGCTTTCGACAAGGTAATAGTTGATGCCGAAGGCCATCAGAAAGCGCTCGGTGTAGGTCGCGGCCGTATCCTGCGTGACGCCGTGGCGCGTCCAGCCGCGATAGCCGACCAGCAGTACGACCGGGACGTTGAGCCCCAACAGCCAACCGCGCAGCGAATCCCCCGCCTCCATCATACCGGTGTTCTGGATCAGGACCAGCGGCTTGGCGCCGCCCGCCCAGAGGCCCGCGGCAATCGAGCAGGCATGGCCCTCGCGGCTAACCCCGACCAGCCGCAAAGACGGCTCGGCCTTCATCAGCAAGTAGAGCCAGTTGGTCTCGCTGTCGGGCAGCCAGACGACATGCGTCACGCCGTTCTTTTTCATTTCACTGAGCACCGTTTCAGGGCTCAGCGCTACCGTTGCCGACTCATTCATCGATTGCTTCCCTAAGGCGAAGTTCGCCTATCATAAAGCCCACTGATACAAAGCGGGGAGCGAAGTTGATGGAGCCGTCTTCCGACGAGCGCATTCTGTTCCTGTTTCGGCATGGCGAGACCGATTGGAATCGCGAAGGGCGGCTGCAAGGACACAGCGACACGCTGCTCAATGCCACCGGCATCGCGCAAGCGCACGCATTGGCTGAAAAATTGCTGCCGCATCGGCTCGACGCCGTTGTGTCGAGCGATCTGTCGCGCGCGCTCACGACCGCACAGATCGTTGCCGAGACATTGGCAATACCGCTCATTGCCGAGCCGGGCTTGCGCGAGGTCGATGTCGGCGCGGCCGAGGGGCTCCTCTGGGCGGAGGCCAAGGCGCGGTTCGGCGAAGGGTTGACCGAGCGCTGGTATTCGGATGGCGACGTCGCGTTCCCCGGCGGGGAGACCGGTATTGCGACGCGCGTGCGCGGGCTCGCCGGATTGCGCCAGTTCACGGCTCGCCATCAGTATCGGCGGGTCGGCGTGTCGACGCACGGGGCGATGGTGCGCCAACTGATGCGGCACGCCCTGCCGCCCGGCAGCCCGCCCGTGCAGGCCCGCAACACCGTTCTGTTTGTCCTCAAATACGAACCGGCGGCCGACCGCCTGATCGTCGCGGACGCCCACCCTAACCCTCCCCCGCTTGCGGCGGAGGCAGGGATGGGGGCTAATACGGCCGGTCGCCCTTGATTTGCGAACGATGCATCAGCCGCCGGCTGTTCGGATCGAATTCGTCGCGGCGGTGCAATACGCAGCGATTGTCCCACAAGACGAGATCGCCGGCCCGCCATTGCTGATGCCAGGTGAATTCCGGCCTTGTGGCGTGCGCCCATAGCGCATCGAGCAGCCTTTCGCTTTCCGCGAGCGCGAGACCCTCGATATAGGCGTTGCGCCGCCGCCCCAGAAACAGGGCTTTGCGGCCGGTAACCGGATGGGTACGGATGATCGGGTGATCGGCGCCCGGCGCTTGTCTCGCGTCGGTCACTTCCTTGAAACCGCGGCGCAACTCACCGGCGCTATTGTAGGTCGAGTCGTGGCGGCAAAGCCGTCCTTCGATCGGCCCCCGCAACTCACCGGGCAAGGTATCGTATGCCAGATACATGTTGGCAAAGCCGGTGTCGCCGCCTGATGGCGGGACTTCGAGCGCATAGAGCGCGCTCGCGGAAGGCGGCTCCGGGTTGTAGGACATGTCGGTGTGCCAGATCGACTCGTAGGCGCCAAGAGCGCCGATCGCCCGGCCGTTCTCGATGATGTTGGAAATGACGGAGATGTAGCGCCGTCCCTCCTCGGCCCCTTCGACGTAACGGTCTTCACCCGGGACTTTCGCGCGTGAGGCGGCGATAATCGGCGCCCAGTCGAGTTCGCCTAAATAGGCGCTGAACCGCATCAGCTCCTCGTCGTCGATGCGCTGGCCGCGAAAGCGCAAGACGAGATGGTCCGACCACGCCCGTTTGATCGCATCGACCGTCCCGGGCGACAGTGCATGCGCCAGATCGATGCCCTCTACATCGGCGCCGAGCGCCGCGCCGGTCGGCCGCACCGCGAGCTTTTGCCGCTCCATTACCGCTGCCATTCTTTTTCCCTCACCCTTCGGATCCGTCGCTCGCTTCCCCTCACCCTAGCCCTCTCCCCGCACGCGGGGCGAGGGAACCGCAAATTTCTCCCTCGCCCCGTTTACGGGGAGCCCGTAGGGAGCAGCGGCACGCGGGAGGAATAAAAATAACACACGGCGGCCGAGCCATGAGGAATGAAACCGGGCGGAGATAACCGACTTACGCTCGCGACATAACGAGCTTAGCCGAGTGGGTCAAGCCGCGTTCGGGTGGCGGGAAGTTGGGCTTAGGCGGGAAGGTAGCAGATTACGCGCCGCGCGTGGCGACAATGGCAATCGCCCAATGCGGTGCGAATTCCGCACAACCCTGGAGCGTGCCGATGAATGGAACGGACCGGCGATAACTCGGCGCGCCGGCAGATAACTGCTTGCCCGAGCGGGTCAAGCTTGCTCCGGGGTCGCGTGAAGCCGAACATCGTCGAGCGGAGCGAGAGCGGCAATCGCTGTCTGCGGACGCGGTTGGGGAAGTTCCCGAGAATGAAGTGGGGAAAAATCCCCATTCCGGCCTGTTCGCTCGTCGATAGCGCCTTCGCGTACCACTGCTCCCCTCATCTAGCCCGCGTTTCGGCAAACTCCGACGCAGCCGAAACCCACTCACCGCTAGGGGGGCGGCGTCATTTCACGATGGATCGCGATACGTTGGCTGGGGCAATTTAAGCTAATAGTCCCCAACTTTAGCGTGATTGGACCGCCACTGCTCTGCCCATTTCGGGTATACTCGCAATTATGCTGACCCGTCGATGCTTTCATGTTATGGCGCTCTCACTTTGCGTTTTCCCGCGTCATGGGGTCGCCCAGGGCGATACGGTTACGATTCGGATCCGCGCTGATGACCGGGTGCGAGAGCTAATTCCACCTATTCTTCAGCAGACGTTGAGCATTATCCCCGACAACTCGCCAGCAGCAAGCGAGCTAGCTCGACGAGTACCCCCTGGTCGCGCTGTGCCTGTTATCTTCATGATCGCGGGCGCGCTAACCGTCCCAGTAATTTTGCAGATGATCCAGGAGCTGCTTCGGCAGAGATATTACGGCGGTGTAGTGATAGACACCAGAGCACAGCCCGTCAACGTGACCAGCGACCCCAGAATTCCTGCGAACATGGTTTTCGTGATAACTTCGGACGGCAAAACTGTCGAGTACACAAGCTCTCAGATTGGCGCGGATGTACTGCGCTCTTTCTTAGGTAAGAAATGACAAGATATCTATCAATTAGGATGCGTGATTTGTGTCTCTGTTATAGGCGTATGCTGTAAGGCAACGGCTCAAACTGATGATCCGCTTCGACATGGTCATGCGTTGCTAATTGGCATTTCTGAATATGATGATGTATCTTGGCCGCCTTTGGACGATGTACCTCTTCAACTTGAATCTCTGAGACGAGCATTGAAGCCTCACTTCGATACTGTCGAAGTCGCCGAAAATCTTACTACAGACCGATTGTGGCAGAAGATAGATCAATTTCTTAGGGATTATGGAAATAACTCCACTGCTAGATTGCTTATCTATTATGCCGGTCACGGGTATACAGAGCTAATTCCTCTGTATAATGAAAGTCGCGGGTACATAACGGGAACCGACACTCCATCAATAGCTAGTCGAACGCGCCGTGCATTCGATGCCGCGCGGTTACGATCCATATCTATGGCTCGGATACGGGCTCCCTTGCAAGAGATATTAGCGAGGCATGTTATTTTCATATTTGACAGTTGCTTTTCCGGAACAATTTTTACTAACCGAAGCATAAACGATCATCCAATCTCTGTTCCTCCCGAGGCTGTGAACACTTTACTGGAGACGCCGGCCCGTAACTTTATAACCGCAGGACGGGCGAACCAAACGATTCCAGCGCACAGCCCGCTTCCGGATTTGCTTATAGCAGCTCTTAACGGCGCGGCGGATCGCTATCAACATGGCGTAATTTCAGCGGAGGAAATCGGTATTTATCTTAAAGACCAGATGTTGCGAAATCCAACAACCAACATCACACCCCAAGAGGGAAGACTGCAAGACACTGCTTTCTCTCAAGGCGAATTTTTATTCCGGGTTGCGCCTCGGCAGAACGCTGAACTAGAGACGCCCGTTCCTAGGAGCACAGCGGGGAAAATGGCGCCCACTTCCTCAGAGATGAGCTACGAAATAGGAGCTTACGCCATTCCGACTGGCAGAAGCACTCCAACTCACGGAAAAGAATTTCGGTTTGCGGCATTTTTGAACGGGTCGGAGGAATTAAAAGAGACTGTAGACCATGTGCAGTATGGCTTCCATCATCGCACGTTTCGTGATCAGGATATGATCTCTCGAAACCGAGGCGATAATTTCAAGGTTCAGTATGATGGGTGGGGTTGCCTGAGGAATGTGGAAGTTACGATTGCGTTTAAAGACGGTCGAGCTCAATCGCAAATTTTTGATATGTGTAGAGCTATACAGCAGCAAAATTAGAAGGCCGAGGATTTCATTTCAACGGGCATTGGTCAGAAACGCTGCGGGCTGAGGCGCGCCGATCCGCCCGGCAGCGGCGCAGCGCCGGCTATCTGCCCCCGAGCGTCGCACGGTCGGCTTTAATGCATTAGGAGCAGGCTTCGACCGCCGTTTGCGAGCGAAGGAAGAAACGATAGCGCCTCGGTGAACTCGGCTATCCTTGGCGCAATCGCTTCATTAACCGCCCTGACAACGTTCCGGGCCAACTGCGGGTGTAGACGAACCGCGCCATCGGGAACGTCCATAACCCCGCTTAGGATCGCGAAATCCTGCGGCCGAAACGTTTTCCCTAAAGCGAACAGCAGAGCGCCGCACGTCTAAACAAGAGCCACGCTTTCTTGCGTTGGCGCTCTTCCAGCGAGTCCGAGTTGATTTCGTCTTGTGGGGACGATCGACCCTTCGCCGCACCAAAGTTAAGGAATTGCACATATTAGTAGTTAATGCACGATTATTAAACATAAACGTTGTTGAACGGCAAGCCGTGTGCCGATAAGTATGGCTATTGGCGAAACTTTCCGACAAACGACCATGAAATTGTTTTTAATTGCTCTGTTCGTTGCGCTGCTGGCTTTTGGCAGTCCGGCCTCGGCGCAAGCACGACAACCGGGGACGTTGTATTTAAATGTGAAAGGGGCCACTATTGGGAATGTAACGACAATTGAGAATGTCTTTCCCGGTGAGGAAACCAGTGGACAAACGCTAAATAGCGTTACTGCCCAGATTTTGCCGGGGTGGGCGAATTTTTTTACGTTGTATCCGGGTATCGGCCGCGCGGGATACTTGTCTATTCCAGAAGCTCAATTTTCCAATTATGCGTTCCTTTTGTTTGCGCAGCCGAATTGCGCCGGGCCAGCGTACCTGTCGGCAGTCCAATTACCGGCACATGCATGGACAACCACAATCAATGGTTCCCAAACTGGAACTGCCAATGTCACGGCATGGCTGCCACAGCCACCTTTTCAAGTGCTGCACATTCTTTCCTTCTATGGCCCGACAACAATACCCATTCCAAGCGCCCCTTCGTGTCGTAATGTAGATGATATTGGTCTAGCCGGCCTTCTGGGCTCTGTGAACCTCACCCTTCCTGGTCCACAGGACGGCAGCCAAATCGTCTCGCTCAACTGGAACTGATATCTTCTCGACCTTTGTACGCTGGCGAGGAACAACACTTCGGCGGCGCCGTGATAGGACGCCCGCTTTGCTGCAGCGCGGCGGTCGGATCGGTATCGTTATCGTTAAAATTTCATGTTCCGCCGCGTCTGCGACGCAAGATGCGGCGGCCAGTGGCAATCCCCTACTTGGGCTCGCGTTCGCGCGGATAATCCCTGCGCCAGTCGCCTAATGGGTCAGTTATGGAAAATCGCAGTGGCGGTCACTGTTTGCTAGAAAGCATGTTATCGCCCCAGTCCTTAATCTGATATTCCTTCACGACGCCTTCCAAGAGGAACGGGTCTGATTTGGCGAAGGCCTCGGCGGCATCCCGGCTGCGGAACAGCGCCATATTTCCATCTGTGGGGTCGGTGAAGGGACCGACTCCCACCACCTCGCCACGGGCAATGAATTGATCTAGAAATGCTTTGTGGCGCGGATAAATGGTCATGATCTCGTCGCGCGTTTTTCCTCCGCTACTGCCAATCACTGCAAACAACATTTTCTAGCTCCTGTTGGTGGGGCCGCATGCAAGGACGGCTTTTTCGAGATGTCGGACGTCTGCACCTTAGCAGCGTCGACGTCAAATGAAATGCAGCGCAGAAGGAACATTCTGGAAACTCCGGGCGGCGCCCGAATTCCGACTTGAACGCGATGGCTGCCGTGTACTATGCAAGGGGGGACCGCTCGGCGTGTTAGCCGGTTATCGCCCGCCCAAGCCCAACTTCCCGCCGTCCGAACGCGGCTTGACCCACTCGGCTAATCCTTTATGTCTCGCCCGAATTCCGGTTATCGCCGGCCGGTTTCGTTCCACCTATCTGCGGGTTCTAAGTGACCGCTGGTCCCCACCGAAGCGCGGGCAAGATCCCTTATCTCGCCCGCGTTACGCAAAGCACGAACGCGATCGAAACCACCTTATCTGCCCGCAGACAGCGAATTGGCGCTCTCGCTACGCTCGGCGCGGTTCGGCTTGACCGAGCCGGGTAACCCGGTTATGTCGCGACCGGATGTCGATTATCACCGGCCCGTTTCATTCCTCATCGACCCGCTGCCGTGAGTTATATTTATTCCTCCCGCGTGCCGCTGCTCCCTACGGGCGCCCCGTTTACGGGGAGAGGGTCGGGGTGAGGGGCCTTCGGCTCAATCGAATTGCATGCTGATCGTTTCAGCGAGGAGGGCGGGCCGCTCGGCGCCCTCGACCTCGACGGTGCTCTCGGAGGTGATGCGCACGCCCCCCTTGACCGGCTCCACCGATTTGATCTTCTGCCGCAGCCGAATGCGCGAGCCGGCCGGCACCTGGCCGGTGAAACGAACGCGGTTCGAGCCGTAATTGAGCCCGCGCGAGCGCTTTCTGACGCGGTAGATCGTCTGCGCGAGACGCGGCACCAGCGACAATGTCAGATAACCGTGCGCGATGGTTTTGCCGCCCGGCATCTCGCGCTTGGCGCGCTCGACATCGACATGGATCCATTGATGGTCGCCAGTCGCCTCGGCGAATTTGTCGATGATCGCCTGGTCGACCGTGAACCAGTCGCTGACGCCGATCTCCTTGCCGACATATTGCGCGAGGTCCGCCGGCCGCTCGAGTTCGATCATCCCGCTGTCCTTTCTTGTGTAGCCGCCGATCGTGTAACCGATTTCGCGTTGGCTCGGAAAGGATGACGGCGGCGGGTCTGGCATACTAGGATCGCAGCCGGGGCAGATTCGGGAGAGGACGTGATGGCGAAGAAGATAGCGATCGTCGGCGCGGGCGCGGTCGGCTGCTATGCCGGCGCGCATATGGTGCAGGCCGGAGAGGACGTGATGTTCATCGATCCATGGCCGGAGCATGTTGACGCGATGCGCCGTGACGGGCTGCGGATCACGCATCTCCGTGATGTGGAACCGTTCACCGTAAAGCCGCGCGCGCTGCACGTCACCGAGGCGCAGCAGCTGGGCAAAGAGGCGCCGATCGACATCGCCTTCGTCTGCATGAAATCCTACGACACCGCCTGGGCGACGGCGCTGATCAAGCAGTATCTGGCGCCTGGCGGCTATATCGTCTCATTGCAGAACTGCATGAACGAGGAGACCGTCGCCGGCATCGTCGGCTGGGGCAAGACGATGGGCTGCATTGCCAGCTCGATTACCGTCGAATTGCACGCGCCGGGCCAGGTCCGCCGCGCCGCCGGCAAAGCGGGTTCGCGCCACACGGTGTTCCGCACCGGCGAAGTGCACGGCCGCATAACCGGACGCGCCCGCGAGATCTGCAGGCTGGTCGGCTATGCCGACAGCGCCATGGTAACCGAGAATTTGTGGGGCGAGCGCTGGTCGAAGCTCGTCACGAACGTGATGGGCAACGGGCTCTCGGCCTGCACCGGCATGGTCAGCAAGGACATGATCCGCAACGACGCGATCCGCTATTTCTCGGCGCGGCTCGGCAGCGAAGCAATCCGCGTCGGCCAGGCGCTCGGCTACCAGCTCGAGGAAATCATGCACCTGCCGCCCGATACGATTGCGCGCGCCGGCGAGGGCGACCCCGAGGCGCGCGAGGCCTATGACGACCACCGGCTGGCCGAAGTCGGCGGAGGCGGCGGCGAGCATCGCCCGTCGATGGGCCAGGACATGGTCAAGGGCCGCCGCACCGAGATCGAGTATTTGAACGGCTTTGTCGTGCGCGAGGGCGAAAAGGTCGGCCTCCCGGCGCCGACCAACGCGGTGCTGACTGACATCGTCAAGCGCGTCGAGCGCGGTGAATTGAAGCCCGACCCGCGGCACATCACCGATCTGCGGCTGAACTGACGTTGATCGGCCGGCCGCCCGTCGATTAACGTCATCCCCGGGGCTTGACCCGGGGATCTCGTGCAGCTTCGTGGATGGCCGGGTCACGCCCGGCCACGACGAGCAAAAGGAGCACCCCACGATGCTCGCTGTCGTGAACACCCCCAATGGCCCGGCGCCGGTCGAGCTGCGCGAAGTGCCGGAGCCGCAGCCGGCGCCGAACGAGGCGGTTGTCGAGGTGCGCGCGTTTTCACTCAACCGTGGCGAGTTGCGGCTGTTTCAGATCCGGCCGGAAGGCTGGCGGCCGGGCCAGGACATCAGTGGGGTAGTGGTCCAGCCGGCAGCCAATGGCGCCGGCCCCCCAGCAGGCGCGCGCGTCGTCGCACTGACCGACGATGCCGGCTGGGCGGAACGCGCCGCCGTGCCGGCTCACCGCATGGCGGTGCTGCCGGACAATGTCCTCATCGAGGAAGCCGCGGCGCTGCCGGTCGCCGGCCTGACGGCGCTGCGAACGTTGCGGCATGGCGCACCCTTGCTCGGCAAACGAGTATTGATCATTGGCGCGGCCGGCGGCGTCGGGCATCTCGCCGTGCAGCTCGCCGGACGCTCCGGGGCCCGCGTCACCGCCGTCGTCGGCGGCCGAGAGCGCGCCCAGCATCTGCGCGGCGCCGACGAAATCGTCGAGGGTATCGACAAGGCGCAGGGACTCTTTGGACTGATCCTGGAATCGGCGGGCGGCGCCTCGCTCGCAGCGGCGGTCGCGCGCATTGAGCCGAAGGGAACGATCGTCGTCTTCGGCAATTCCTCGGGCGAGCCGACGCCGTTCAGCTTCCGCGACTTCGCCGAGCATCCCAACGCGCGGATCCAGAGCTTTTCTTATTTCACGTCGGAGGCGGAGGAGCGTTTTGCGCCCGATCTCGCGCTGTTGGTCTCGCTCGTTGGCGACGGCTCGTTGAAGCCGCACCTCGTCGAGAGGAGCTGGCGCGACCTCGCCGAGATCGGCCCGCAACTGCGCGACCGGCGCATCCGAGGCAAAGCCGTCTTTCACATCGATTGAATGGAGGGCAATCCATGACGATCAAGGTTGGCGACAAGATTCCGTCGGTCACATTGCGCTATCTGACGCCGGAAGGGCCGAAAGCCGTCAGCTCGGACGAGTTTTTCGCCGGCAAGAAGGTCGCCTTGTTCGCCGTTCCGGGCGCCTATACCCGGACCTGCTCGGAGCGCCATCTGCCGGGTTACGTCACGCATGCCGCCGAGATCAAGGCCAAAGGGGTCGACACAATCGCGTGCATCGCGGTCAACGACCCGTTCGTCATGGGCGCCTGGGGCAAAGAGCGCCAGGCCGACGACAAGATCGTCATGCTCGGCGACGGCAGCGGCGATTTCGTCCGCGCCGTCGGCCTCGAACTCGACCGCATCAAGGAAGGCATGGGCATCCGCTCGCAGCGTTACTCGATGCTGGTCGACGATGGCGTCGTCAAAGCATTGCACGTGGAACAGCCGGGCCAGTTCGAGGTGTCCAGCGCCGAGGCGATGCTGAAGACGCTGTAGCGCGATGATGCGGCGCTGGATATCTGCTGTGGCGGTTGCTGCGGGATTGGCCGCAATGCCGGCAGCCGCACAGCAGGCGTCGGTGCCTTTGGATTTGCTGCCGCATCCGACGGATGCGGGCAAGCCGCTGATTTACGATCCGCAGTTTGCCGCCCAGGCTGACAAGGACCTGCGCTTCGGATGTACGCCGGGTTTGCAGTGCCGATTGCGGCTGTTGGGCGTCATTCAGAACAATGGAGCGGTCGAGCTGCGGACTACTGTCCACCGGTGGTGATTTTCGCAGCGGCGACGAAGCGGCGAACCTTTTCCAGATCCTTCCCGGTGCCGTCGGCGCGGTCGGTGTTTGTCTTGGAGTCGACGCCGGCCGGCCGCACCGCGGCAATGGCTGCAGCGGCATTCTCGGCGTCGAGCCCGCCTGCGAGAATTGCCGGGATGCCGCCCTCATCGACGATGCGCCGGCTGATATTCCAGTCATGCGTGCGGCCGAGGCCGCCGATCTGGCGGTCGCCGGGATCGTGGCTGTCGAGCAGTAAAAAGTCGGCGATCCCCCGATATTCTCTGGCCCGATCGATGCTGCGCTCGTCGACGATCGGGATCGAGCGCATCACTTGGACCCAGGGCAAGTGAGTTTTGATCGCCTGAGTATCTGCGGCGGAGAACAGCTCTACCGCCGCCCCGATATGGATGATGTCGGGCCGGGTGTGTTTGATTACCCTGCAGACCTCATGCAGTTCCGCAGAAAGCGATAAGGCGACGCGCCTGCTTGCCGGCGGTACGGCAGTAAAAATTTCGCGCGCCCGTTCCGCCGGAAGCTCGCGAGAAAAGGCGCCGTCGCCTACCAGTACGCCGATGTGGTCGACCCCGAGCTGCACCAGCGCCGCCGCCTCCTTGGGCGTCCGGACCTCGTAGATCTGCACAATCATGCCGCTGAGCGCATCATGCTCCGGCAAATTTCCGCGCTGAGAGCTTGCAAAACAAATGTCCCCGAAAGTGCAAATCCCACCAACGTCATTCCGGGATTGCCCGAAGGGCGAGGCCCGGAACCCATGAACACCTGCCTGCGCTTAACTTTGATGGGCCTGCGTTCATGGCTTCCGGGCTCGCGGGCTATCCCGCGCCCCGGAATGACAAGGTATGTAGACTTCTTCAGATCCTCTGAGGCGCCACATGCCCGATGATCCGGTCAATGCCTTTGTCCCCGGTCCACGCATTCGTATCGAGGGCCGGCCCGATGGCCCGCTTGCCGGTCTGACTTTCGCGGCGAAGGATTTGTTCGATGTCGCGGGCCATCCGACCGGCGGCGGGAATCCCGACTGGGCGCGGTCGAACCCGGCGCCGACGCGGCACGCCTGGGCCGTACAGAAATTGCTGGATGCCGGTGCGACACTGATCGGCAAGACAATCACCGACGAGGTCTCGCTCGGCATTGTCGGCGAGAATGCCTTCTACGGCACGCCAGTCAATCCGCGGGCGCCGGGGCGGGTGCCGGGCGGCTCGTCTTCAGGCTCGGCCGCTGCGGTAGCGGCGGCGCTCTGCGACACCGCCCTCGGCACTGACACTGGCGGCTCGGTGAGAGTGCCAGCGAGCTTCTGCGGCCTCTACGGCATCCGGCCGACGCATGGGCGGCTTCCCGTCACGGGCATGCTGCCGCAGGCGCCGAGCTCGGACACGACAGGATGGTTTGCGCGCGACGCCTCGACTTTCGCCAAAGTGTCGAGCGTTATGCTCGACGAAGCCGTCCGGGCGGAGCTGCCGACACGGCTTATCATCGCGGTCGACGCCTTCGCATTCGCCGACACCGAAGTTGCTGCCGCATTGCAGCCGATGGTCGAGCGATTGCAGGCGCTGATCGGAACGACAAGAGAAGAGGTGATGGCCCCGGCGGGTCTGACGCAATGGGCGCGAGCACAGCGCACGCTGCAGCCCTCGGAAGCGTGGCTGACCTTCAAGGATTGGATCGAACGCGATAACCCGCGTTTTGCATTCAGCGTCGCGCGTAATCTGCTGTTGGGCTCAATGATCCCGCAGAGCGAGCGCGACTGGGCCGAGCTGGTTCGGCGCGAAGCGCGCGGACGCATGCGCTACCTGTTGCCCGAAGGGACGATACTGTGCCTGCCGACCACCCCGTTTCCGGCGCCCAAACGCGGCGAGCCGCTGTCGGTCGCGGGGCCGCAGCGCGATCGGCTGCTATGCCTGTGCTGTCATGGCGGACTTACCGGTGTGCCGCAAGTCAACATCCCCGGGGCTACCATCGACGGCTTGCCGATCGGCCTGTCGATTGTCGGCGGCTGGGGAACGGACAGGAGCCTTGTCGCAGTAGCGTCGGCCATGGAGGGGCATGGATGAGGTTCACCGCAACGTGATCAACTTTCGCTCTGGTTGTCTCGCGCAGCATTCGTTAAAATTCAGGGGAAAGAGGCATAGGGAGGACAATCATGCGTCGCTGTCACATCACTGCAAGTGCCTTGGTTGCCGCCGTCGTCGCTTTCTCGGCGAGTTATGCCTCCGCGGAGGAGTTCACGGCGCACTTAAAGGGGTTCAACGAAATCGGATCGATACCGACTGCTTTTCCGGCAATCGCGTCCACCCCTTCGCCCTCCTCGGCCACCGGCTACACCGGAGCGGTATTGTCCGACGGCGCGGGTACGGCAAAGCTCGATCTGGATAAAAACGCCGGCACGATAACCTACACGCTGAGCTACTCGAACGTCGGCACCACGCCGCCGAAGACGGGCACGGTGTTATTCGCTCACATTCACTTCGGTAAGTCGCGCGATTCCGGCGGCGTCCTCGTGTTCTTCTGCACGAATGCGCCGTTTACCGGCTCAGGGCCGACCCCGCAGAGCTGTCCTGCCAATAGTGGAACCGTGTCCGGCATGTGGACCAAGGACGATGTCCAAGCGATCCTTGGGCAGAACGTTCAGGCCGGCGACTTCGACGCATTGGTGGACGCGCTCGAATCCAATACGGCCTATGCGAATGTCCACACGACATCCGGAACGATGCCGGAGAATGCGTTTCCGGGGGGCGAGATCCGTGGGCAGGTGCATTCCGCCGAAGAGGAACAACGCGAGCACCAGCGCTGAGACCCTAGGGGATACGCTGCCAGGCGGCGATATCGAGCCGGGTGCTCTGGTAGGCGCGCCGGCGCCGAGATCGGTGTAGCGGTCGGAGCACAGCATGTTGATCGTGCCTGCGACGGTCTCACCATCGCGGCGCTGACCCGGAACCAGCACGACACCGGGCTGGATCTCGCTCCTCGACATGCGCCAACAGTGAGCACATGTCAGGGCAGTCATGTGCCTACACGACCCGAACCGTTGCCAAACCTCGTCTCCCGCGGCAGCAGCACATATCGGGGCCACCGGGCCGTGCGCAACGGAGCGATGATGATCGATCGCCTCGAGGCCGCGCTGCAGCGGAACAAGTGGCTCTCGGAAATCCTCGAGCGATTTGACGAGATCGGGTTGCCGGACGCTTGGCTCGTCGCCGGCGCGATCGCTCAGACAATTTGGAACCTGGCCTGCGGCCGCTCTGCCGACTTCGGCGTCAAGGATGTCGACCTGATCTATTTCGATGGCCACGATCTATCAGCGGGTGCCGAAGCCGACCACGAACGGCGGCTGCGCGATCTGTTCCGCCGCCTCCCGGTGAAACTCGATGTAAAGAACGAAGCGAGAGTGCACCTTTGGTACGAGGAGCGGTTCGGCTACCCGATCAAGCCATATTTATCGAGCGCCGCGGCGATCTCCACTTTTCCGACGACGGCGACCGCCGTGGGGGTATGCAGGGCGGGCAGCGAGTTGCGATGTTGCGCACCCTTTGGGCTTGAGGACCTGTTCGGCCTCATCGTGCGCCCCAACAAAAAGCAGATAACGCGCCATGTATATGAGACGAAGCTCGCCCGCTGGCGGCCGATTTGGCCTCGCCTCAAATTCCTGCCATGGGAGGAGACGAAGCCGGACCCTACCCGATAAGCTCGAATGGGAACCTCACCGGAGAAGCTATTCGATGACCCAGCCGCTGATCGTCTCGATTCCACACAGGCTCGGCCGGCAGGAGGCAAAGCGCCGGCTCGACAGCGGCATAGGCCGGCTGCGCCCGGAGCTCGGCGCCTTCGTCAGCGGGCTCGATTATTACTGGGAGGGAGACACGCTGAATTTTAACGCCTCCGCGATGTGGCAGACGATCACCGGGCGGATCGCAGCGCTCGACGACGCTCTGCGCATCGAGATCGATCTGCCCTGGCTCATGAACCTGCTCGGCGACACGATCGCCAAACAAGTGCGCGAGCGCGGCGTCGCGCTGTTAGAAAAGCCACCCGGCGAAGCATAGGGTACGCTTATTCGGCGGCGAGGGAGGCCCGCTCCTCCGCGATCAGGCGCTCGACGATCCGCCGCATCTGCATGCGCGTCGCATCCGACGCGATGTCGACGAGACCCGCCTCGCCGAACTCGCTCATCCGCGCCTGCTGCGCCTCGACCATGACGCGGTCCTCGACAAAGGTCGGGGCGATCTCCTGGTAGAGCTGTTCCGTCGCCTCTGGTTCGTTCTGGTGGTAGCCGTTCGCGACGGACCAGAAATAATAACAGCTCGTCTCCGTCTCGGGCGTCAGCCCGTGAAATAGACGGAATTGGAAACCGCCGTCACGCTTGCCCTCGTAGGCGCCGGCGCCGGCATCGGCTGCGCCGGTCCATTGCAGCACGCTGCTCGGCGCGACGAATTCGAACTCCTGCCAACGGTCGACCCGGCCCTTGAAGCCGGCCGCCTTGACGTAGCTCGGCGGCGGCAGCGAATTCTTCAGCCAGCGCGTGAATTTGACGCCGGTCGGCGTCCGCGCCGTCTTCATTTCGGCCTCGACATGCGCGGCGGGATTGCCGCCCACGGTCTTCGCGTGCAGATAGCCGAGATGCGTCAGGTCCATCAGATTGTCGACCATCAGCAGGTAATTGGCCTTGATGGGGTAGACATCGTGCTTGTTGGGCCAGCTGCCCCGATCGTTATGGTAGGGAAAGTCGACGACCCTGGCGGTGTCCGCCTTGGCCGCCTCGCCTATCCACACCCACACCAGTTGGTCTTTTTCGACAACCGGATAACTGCGCACGCGAGCGTCCGCCGGGATCTGCTTCTGCCCTGGGATGCGCACGCAGCGGCCTGACCCGTCAAAGGTGAGGCCGTGATAGCCGCACCGGATCCCCTCCTCGACGACGGTGCCCATACTGAGTGGTGCGGAACGGTGACAGCAGCGGTCGGCAAGCGCCGCTACCCGGCCAGCGCCGTCGCGAAAGAGCACGACCGGCGCGTCGCAGATACGGCGCGCCAGCGGCTGCTCGCGGCCGATTTCGTCCGCCCAGGCGGCGATGTACCAGGCATTACGCAACAGCATGTGAAGCCTCCTCTCTGTCGGCCACGTTCGGCCGCTGCTCCGCCTCTATGAGCCCGGCCATCAGCCGGCGGAACTGGTTCAACGCGCCATCCGATGCCAGATGCAGCATCCTGGTCTTCGGCGTACGCGCAATGACCTGTTGCTGGGCTTCGATCATTGCCCTGTCTTCGGCGAAGGCTCGCTCGATGACCGCCATCTGCTGCCGCGAGTGCTCCTCGGTGGCAAATTTTCGACTGAGGCAGCTGGAATAATAATAGACTGTCTTGTTCTCCGAAATCGGCGTCACTGCCTGCGAGGTGGACGATACCCAATCGGGCTCGGCAGACGGTGCCTGCATGTCGCACTCAGCGGCCATGCCGCCGGGTAGGACTTTGTCGCGAGCAGGAAGACGCCCGGAACCATGTAGTCGTAAGACGCCCACATATCCGACAGGGACCCCGGCGGCAGCCCTAAATAATTCGGCCGCGGATGGTTGACGACCCACCGCGCGATGCGCAGCCCGCGCTCTATCCGCGTAGCGGTCGGGCGGCTCTCACCCCAGCTCATGCTGTTGCGGCCCAGCGTGCTTTGATGCACATAACTGAGATGCGACAGATCGAGCAGATTGTCATTGATCAGTTCGTAATTGGCGTCATAGGCCAGTTCGCCAGTCAGCATGAACCAGTCGGGGTCATTGTGGTTCAGTGCTCTGGGGATGAGCGCCCGGTCGGCTTGCGCGCGCTCGCCCATCCAGACCCACACCCAGCAATCCTGCTCGGCGACCGGGTAGCTGCGGACCGCAGCGGTGGACGGGATAATGTCCTGTTGCGGGATCTCGATGCATTTGCCAGAGGGCGCGAATTTCAGACCGTGATACATGCAGCGGAGATCGTCGCCCTCTTGGCGGCCACGCGACAGCGGCGCGTGCCGGTGACAGCACCGGTTCTCAAGAGCGACGACGTCGCCGTCGCGTTTGCGATAGAGCACGATCGGGTCGCCCAATATCGTGCGCGCTACCAGACCGTCTTCGGGGAAATGGTGGCTCCAGCCAGCGACGTACCAGCAATTGCGGAGAAACATGGCTGATTCCTCCCTGTGGACTCTAGAAACATTCGAGTTTTTAATTGATGTGTCAACGAGTTTTGGAATTGGTCAAGAGAGAGCCGCGTGCCGGGTGTCAGGAGGTTGCGGACGGGAGATGAGGAGCCTTCACAAGATTTCGGAGAGTCTATCCCTTATCTGATCGGCGCCATCTCAAACATTCTTTCGATCGGCGGATCGCGGCTTTATCGCCGCGCGTACAGTATCGGCCTTAGCGAATGGCGTCTGATGTGGGTCCTCGCGATCGCGCCGCGGATCACGGCACAACGCGCCTCGCAGATTATGGGGTTGGACAAGGCGGCTGTGAGCCGATCTCTCACCGCCTTAGAACGCCGCGGGCTCGCGCTAGCGACGCCAGATCCATCAGACAGCCGGCGCCGAATTATCGAGCTCTCTGGGAGCGGTCGGGAATTGCACGCCGAAATCATGGCGGTCGCAAAGGAACGCGAGCGCCGGCTGTTGGCCCCTTTGACGAAAGACGAAGCCCGGCTGCTCGCGGCACTGTTGCGCCGCATGCACGCCAATGCGCCGAACGTCAACGCATTCGATCCGCGCGCTTTTGTCGACCCGACGGTAGTTTCGCCGCTCAACCGGCGGCGCCGATAGCCCGGAGAGCGCGCCACACTTTCTCGGCGGTTGCCGGCGCCTCGACAACCGGTGCGCCGATTTTCGCGAGCGCGTCGTTGACGGCGTTCATCACTGCCGGAATTGCGCATAACGTGCCGGCCTCGCCCACGCCTTTGACGCCGAGCGGGTTTCTGTCTGTCAGCGTCGGGTTGCTGGCGAGCTCGAAATGGCGGAAGTCGTCGGCGCGCGGCATCGCGTAATCCTGGAACGACCCGGTGAGCAACTGCCCGCTTGCCGGGTCGTACACTAGATCCTCCATCAACGCCTGGCCGACCCCCTGGACGATGCCGCCATGGATCTGCCCCTCGCATAGCAGCGGGTTCAACACGCGGCCGACATCGTCAACCGCGACATACCGCGTCAGTGCGACTTCGCCGGTCTCCTCGTCGATTTCGACTTCGCAGTAGTGGGCCCCGCTGGGGAAAGTCGCACAGCCGGGAGGTCCGAAATTGGCCCGCTCGGTAAAGCCGGTTTCCATCTCGCCCGGCAGATGCGCCGCCTCGAAGGACTGTTTCGCGACTTCGACGATGCCGACCGAACGGTCGGTGCCGGCGATCGTGAACCTCCCGTTTTCAAAGACGATGTCGTGGGTACCCGCTTCCAACATATGAGCGGCGATCTTGCGGCCCTTGTCGATCAGCCGGTCGGCGGCGACGGCGATCGCCGACCCGGCGAGTTGCGCGGAGCGCGAGCCGAAAGTCCCGATGCCCATCGTCACGAGATCGCTGTCGCCATAGCGATAACGGATCAGATCGGCGTCGATGCCGAGTTTCTCAGACAGCACTTGCTTGAAGGTCGTGCCGTGACCCTGGCCGTGATCCATGCTGCCAGTCATCAGCACAACGCCACCCGCGGGGTCGAAACGAATTTCGGCATGCTCGTAATCGCGGCCGCCGGAAGCGGCGACCACGGTTGCCACACCCGCGCCCAACAGCCTGCCGCGCTTCTTCGCCGCTTCACGCCGGTCGGCGACATGCTGGTAATCGGCGAGAGCCAGGCAGTCATCGAGGTTTTTGACGAAATCACCGCTATCGTAGGTTTGCTGAAGGACCGTCGTGAACGGCATCTTGTCCGCGGGGATCGTATTGCGGCGGCGCAACTCGGCCGGCGCGATGCCGAGTTCGTGCGCGGCCTGGTCGATAATGGTTTCGACGACATAGATCGGCTCCGGCCGGCTGCCCCCACGATAAGGAGCGATCGTCATCGTGTTGGTGAGCGCCGCGATGACTTGCGCGTGAACCGCCGGTATCCCGTAGGTATTGACGATGCAAGGGAGCCCGATCGTGATCGGTATCGTCGGGCGATCGGTCGAAAAATAGGCCCCGATCGCCGCCTTCCATTTCGCCCGCAACGCGAGAAAGCGGCCGTCCCCGTCGAGCGCCAGCTCCGTCTCAACGACGCTGCCGCGGCCCTGTTCGTCGCTCAGCAGCCCTTCACTGCGCTCCGCAATCCAGCGCACCGGGCGCCCCGTCACCTCAGACGCCCACAACGACAGCCCGTATTCGGGATAGCAGCCGCCTTTCATGCCAAAGCCGCCGCCCATGTTGTCGCAGATCACACGGAACTGGTGCTGCGGCAATTTGAAAATGCGATCGGCCAATGCCGCTCTCGTGCCGTGTGCGGACTGGATTGTACAGCGGATTGTATAGCGGTCCAGGTCACGGTCGTAATGCGCAAGGCACCCGCGCGGCTCCATGCTGTTTGCGGTGACGCGATTGATCGCGATCGCACGCCGGACAACGCGGTCGGCTTTGGCGAACGCTGCGTCCACCGTAGTTTTGTCACCGGCTTCGTGGAAGAATGCTTCGTTTCCTGGGTTCTCGTCCCACACCGTGGGCGCGCCCGGAGCCAATGCGGCTTCGGCAGTGACCACTGCCGGCAGCGGTTCGTATTCGACCTCAATCAACTCCGCCGCGTCCTTTGCTTGGTTCAAGCTTTCGGCGACAACGAATGCGACCGGATCGCCGACGTAGCGGACGCGGCCTTGCGCCAACAATGGCTGCGGGCAGACAAAGGCCGGCGCACCGTTGCGGCGCCTGCGCCGGATGGCGGGCATCAATGTGCCCAGTCCGCGCCGGCGCAGGTCATGGCCGGTCAGCACAGCGAGCACGCCCGGAGCCGCTCGGGCACGCTCGACATCGACGGCGCCCATGCGGGCGTGCGCATACGGGGAGCGCAAGACATAGCCACATGCTTCGTGTGCTTCCCTCACATCGTCGACATACCGGCCCCGGCCTTTGAGAAGGCGCCAATCTTCTTCGCGCCGCACCGGTTGTCCGATCGCTTGCACGCTCATCTGCCCCCCTGTCTCAACTAACGATGCCCGCCGCCACTACCGCGGGCGGCGGCAAAGCCACGCCCGAAGCCCGGGCCAAAACCGCGGACAAAACCATGGCCGAAGCCCGGGCCAAAACCGCGCTGAAAATGGTGGAACCGTCGTACGACGACGATCGATGGCGCGAGGCCAAAATACCAGGGCGAACCGACCCAATACGGAAAGAGGTCGGGATAGGCGTAATCGATCGGATACGGATAGGCATAGGGATAGGGAGACGATGCTGGCGCCGGCACCTGATAGACCTGCGTCGGCAACCCCGGCGTATTTTGTGTGATCTTCCAGCTCCCGTCGGGCTGCTGGCAGGCTTCGATGACCGCCTCGCGCGGCTGCCCGCCGACGGTGAGCGGGGCCATATAGCGGCTGCATTGCGGCTGAGTTGGCTGCAGCGGGGTCGGAGTGCTCGTGGGGGGCCGCTCCCCGGGCGGTTCCAATGTATAGGTCTGAGGCGGCAGGCCCGGCGTAGCCTGCACGATTTGCCAGCTTCCATCCGGCTGCTCGCAGGCCTGGCCGCTCGCCTGCTCCGTCATTCCTCCCGCCGTCACCGGCGCCCGAAAGTCATGGCAAATGGGCTCGACCGGCGCCTGTGCCACCTGCCCCTCTTCCGGCGCCACTTGGCAGCCCGTGCAGGCCAGAACTGCCGCAACGATCGAGATCACACGCGCGTCGGTTAAGCTCCGTCGCTTGCCGCCCCTCACCCTCCCGCTTCGCGGGCCCCTCCCTCTCCCCGCACGCGGGCCGAGGGGCTGTACCGCTTCCCTCCCTCTCCTCGCTTGCGGGGTGAGGGCCGGGGTGAGGGGCATCTCCGCCAAATTCGCCATCGCAATCATGCCCGTCGTGTCGGATCGTTGCCGAGCCTCACCAACAGCTTGCCGAAATTACGGCCTTGCAGCAGGCCGATGAACGCCTCCGGCGCCCGGTCCAGGCCCTCGATGATATCCTCGCGGTATCTGAGCTGGCCGCCGCGGACGAGCGGCGCCGCCATCGCCCGATACTCGCCAAATCGCTGCCATTGATCGCTGACGATAAAGCCCTGGATCCTCAGACGCTTGCGCACCGCCGCCATCAGGTTGGGGCCGGGGCGCGGCTCGCGGTCATTGTACTCCGCGACCATGCCGCACATCACCACGCGGCCGAAATCATTGAGCTGGGGGAATACGGCCTGCTGCACTGCGCCTCCGACATTCTCCCAATAGACATCGATGCCTTCCGGGCACGCGCGGTCGAGCGCAGCGCCGAGATCAGCCGAATGGTGATCGATGCAGGCATCGAAACGGAGCTCACTCTCGACATAGCGGCACTTGTCGGCGCCGCCGGCGATGCCGACGGCGCGCGCCCCGTCCTGTTTCGCGAGCTGGCCGACAACCGCGCCAACGCCGCCCGAGGCGGCCGAGACGACGACACTCTCCCCGCGCTGCGGGCGGCCGATTTCGCGCAGTCCGACATAAGCGGTCAGTCCCGGCATGCCGAGCACGCCGAGCGCGGTCGATAAGGGTGCCTCTGCCGGATCGAGTTTGATGAGGTTCTGGCCTGATATTGCGCTATAGAGCTGCCAGCCGTAGCCGCCCAAGACAAAGTCCCCTTCGCGAAAGCTCGGGTCGCGCGCGCGCACGACCTGCCCGACGACACGCCCCTCCATCACGGCACCAACTTCGACGGGCTTTGCATAGGACCGCGCCGAGCTCATGCGGCCCCGCATATAGGGATCGAGAGAAAGATAGATGCCGCGCACCAGCACCTCGCCCTCTCCGGGATCAGGAAGCGGCCCTTCCGCGATCTCGAAATCCTCGGTCGTCGGCGCGCCGGTCGGACGGCGCTTCAACAGCACTTGCCGGTTCCGGTTTTCCATGCTCCTGCTCCTCGCCGCGAGATGCGTAGAATTACCCGATCGCCTCGCCGATCCGAAGCGCCTTTGCCACGATTGGCCGGCGCTCCCGCACAACAAGGAGACACCCATGGAAGCTACCCTCGGCAACTCCGCCCGCGCTCGGCTGGAGGCCGGCGAGCTCGCGCTCGGTGTCGGCATCCGGCAGAGCCGCACGGTCGACATCGCCTCGATCATGAAGGCGTGCGGCTACGACTGGCTGTTTCTCGACCTCGAACACAACTCAATGGATCTCGACACTGCGGTGCAAATTTCGGTTGCCGCGCTGGGCGCCAGAATCGCGCCGATCGTGCGGGTTCCGGCCGGGCAATTCTGGCTCGCCACCCGCGTTCTCGACGGCGGCGCGCTCGGCATCGTGATGCCGCATGTCGATACCCCGGAGGAGGCGCGCGAGATCGCCGACCGCCTGCGCTATCCGCCGCAGGGCCATCGCTCGGTGGCGGGCGGTCTGCCGCATTTCGGTTACGCGCCGATCTCCACCGGCGCGGCCTGCGCGACGCTCAACACCGCCACCTTGGTCGTCGTGATGCTGGAAACCCCGAAGGCGATCGCCAACGCTGGGGCAATCGCTGCCGTCGCTGGCATCGACTCGTTGCTGATCGGCACGAGCGATCTGACGATGGAGCTCGGCATCCCGGGGCAGCTCGGCGACGAACGCGTTGTCGAAGCCTACCGCGCCGTCGTCGAGGCTTGTCGCGCGCACGGCAAATACGCCGGGATCGGCGGCGTCTACGAAGAGGGCCTGATGCGCCGCTACATCGGGATGGGAGTTCGATTGGTGCTGGGCGGCAGCGACCTAGGCTTCATAACCGCCGCGGCGAGCGCGCGCGCAAAGCTGCTGCGTGAACTTGGCTAGCGGCGGTTGCGTCGCAACGATGCGCGAAAGTGCGCCAGGTTAAACGCGACGTTAACGAAATTCGTCATCACGGCGAACTGGAACTATGAAGCTGCTGTCGTCTCACCGAGAATAGCCTTGGCCGCGCAAGCGTAGGCGTTGGCGAGCTCGCCATCTTGCACGAGCTCTCCAATGTGGCAATTGAACGCGGCGCAGATCGACGCAAGTTCGGCTAGCCGAATGCGGCGGGAACCTGTCTCTATTCGGTGATACGTCACTCGCGACATGCCAAGCATATTGGCCGCGTCTTCTTGGGTGAGCCCCAAGGTGCGCCGCCGTCGCCGCAGTGCGGAACGAATTGAAGCTTGAGAATCATCTGTCCGGCGCATCGGCTTCTCCTCTAATCCCAGCCCGAACAGCCCGGCTCCCAATGCGGCGCCCAAACGCGCCGATTTCGATCGGTATGACATTTTGATCCGCTGTACATTATTCGTAATTTTAATATTGCGTAAATGTCAACGTATGTCAATTGCTCACTAATTCACAATAGGACAATTGACGGTGACTTGACGGACCACGGCGGGATCGCCAATGCTGCTCGAGCAAATCCAGAGGTGGTGATGGATTTTTCGCTCTCCGAGGAACTTCTCGGGCTGCGGGAGCGCACCGAGCGATTTATACGCGAAAAGATTGTGCCTTTTGAGGGCGACCCCCGCCAGACACCGCACGGCCCCAGCGAAGAACTGCGGCGCGAGCTTGTCGCGCTTGGGCGGGAGGCGGGTCTCCTCAGCCCACATGTCGGCCGCGAATGGGGAGGGCTCGGGCTAGACCACCGCGCCAAAGCCGTCGTGTTCGAGGCGGCCGGGTATTCGCCGCTTGGTCCGGTTGCACTCAATTGTTTTGCGCCCGACGAGGGCAACACGCATCTGTTGGAGCAGGTCGCCGACGAGCGACAAAAGCAAGAATGGCTGCCGCCGCTTGCGGCGGGCGAGATCCGCTCCTGCTTCATGATGACGGAGCCGGCGCCGGGCGCCGGGGCAGACCCTTCGATGCTGCTGACGACGGCGCGGCGCGATGGCGACGAATTCGTCATCAACGGGCGCAAATGGCTGATCACCGGCGCGGCGGGCGCCAAGCTCGGCATCATCATGGCGCGCAATGAGAGCGACGCGTTGGGGTCCGCTGGCGCAACAATGTTCCTGACCCCAATGGACGTACCGGGCATCCATATCGAGCGCGTACTGAACACGCTCGATCAATATATGAGTGGGGGTCACGCCGTCGTTCGGCTCGATGCGTTGCGCGTGCACGAGAGCGAGGTTCTGGGGCGGGTCGGGGAGGGCTTTCGCTACGCGCAGGTCCGCCTTGCGCCGGCGCGCCTGACGCATTGCATGCGCTGGCTCGGCGCGGCGCGGCGCGCCCATGACATTGCCGCAGACTATGCGCGGCGGCGCACCGCCTTCGGCAAACCGATCGGCGAGCACGAGGGTGTCGGCTTTATGCTCGCCGACAACGAAATGGACCTCCACCAGTGCCGCCTCGTCATCTGGCACACCGCCTGGGTTCTCGACCAGGGCCAGCGCGGGCGGCACGAGTCGAGCATGGCGAAGGTCATCTGCTCCGAGGCGATCTGGCGGATCGTCGACCGCAGCATGCAAATCCTGGGCGGCCTCGGCATCACCGATGACACGCTTGTCGCGCGCCTGTTCCGCGAGGTCCGCCCGTTCCGCATTTATGACGGCCCCTCCGAGGTGCACCGCTGGTCGATCGCCCGGCGCGTGTTGCGCAGCTAGCGCGGTCACGCTCGACTTGAAAGACCGGCTATCGGCAGCGGACTGCACACAGGCAGGCGGGCTGAAAATTCCGCGGCGTTTGGAGACGCGATCGGTACAATGAGTTAAAGCGAACACCGGGATGATGTAGTTCCGAACTATGTGCGAGCGCTTCTATCTCACGGCCACGCCGTCAGAAATCAAAAGGCAATTCAAGCTCGACAAGGCTCCGGAGCTTCGGCCGCGCTACAACATCGCGCCGACGCAGTCTTCGCCGATCGTGATTGCCAAGGGCAAAGACAGAGAGCTCCATATGGCCCGCTGGGGCCTCGTCCCGGCGTGGTCGCGTGACCTTTCAGCGGGCGCCGGCATGATCAACGCTCCCGCCGAGACATTGGAGACAAAGCCCGCCTACCGGGTAGCCTTTCAGTCGCGGCGTTGCCTTGTGCTCGCCAATGGGTTCTATGAGTGGCAGACGCGCGGCTCCAGAAAGCAGCCTTACAAGGTCGCGGTACGCAACGGCGCGCTGATCGCGTTTGCCGGAATGTGGGAAAGATGGACGCCCGAAGCGGGTGATGCGGTTGAGACGTTCACAATCATCACGACCGAAGCCAGCCGCTTGGTGAAGGAAGTAAACGATCGCATGCCGGTCATCATTGCGCCTGCGGACCATCAGCGCTGGCTCACCGCACCGGCTGACGCGGTGCGGAGGCTGCTCGTGCCCTATACGGCAGGGCTGACGATTGTGCCTGTTGGCGATCGCGTGAACAGCATCAAGATTGATGACGTTTCGCTGCTCCAGCCGGCGGCAGTATCGTAAGCAGCCTCTCCTCCGGCACAGATCACCGGCGATCGACGTCGAGCGAGGTTCGTCTCATCCCGCGCGCGCTAAGCTCGTAGCCGCCGCCGGTCGGCTAAGGTTCGGCAACAGCACCGTCAACAGGCCGATCAGCGGCAGGAAAGCGCAGATCTGGTACACAAAGTCGATGCTGGTCGCGTCGGCCAGCCGGCCGAGCGCCGCCGCCCCGACGCCGGCCATGCCGAAAGACAGCCCGAAGAACAGTCCAGCAACAGTACCGACCTTTCCGGGCACCAGCTCCAGCGCATAGACGATGATCGCCGAGGAGGCGGAGGCCAGCACCAGACCGATCAACACCGTCAGAATCCCGGTCCAGAACAAATCGGCATAGGGCAGCACCAAGGCAAACGGCAGGACGCCGACGATCGAGACCCACAAGACGCGTTTGCGGCCGATCCGGTCGCCGACCGGGCCGCCGATCAAAGTCCCCGCCGCAACGGCCGCCAGGAAGGCGAACAGATAGATCTGTGCACTCTCGACCGAGAGGTGGAATCGGCTGATCAGGTAGAACGTGTAATAGCTGTTGAGGCTCGCCGTGTAGAAGGATTTGGAGAAGACGAGCGCGAGTAGGATCACTACCGACCAGGCGACCTTGCGCCGCGATAAATGGCTGCGCTCGACGGCGTAATGCGAGCCCCGCCGCACCGACGAGGATTGCTCCCTGCGGTACCAGTTCCCGACGCCGGACAACACGGTCATTGCCAAGAGCGCGGCCGCCGAGAACCAGGCGATGCTCCCTTGACCTTTGGGTATCACGATGAACGCCGCCAAGATCGGTCCGAGCGAGGAGCCGATATTGCCGCCGACCTGAAAGAGCGACTGGGCCAGACCGTGCCGGCCGCCCGAGGCCATGCGGGCGACGCGGGAGGCCTCCGGGTGAAAAACGGCGGACCCGGAGCCAACCAACGCCGCGGCCAGGATCAGCATCGGGTAGCTGGAAGCGCTGGCCAGCAGCAGAAGACCGATTAGGGTCGCGCCCATTCCGACCGCCAGCGAATAGGGCTGCGGCCGGTGATCGGAAAACAGCCCGACGGCCGGCTGCAGTAGCGAGGAGGTCAGCTGCATGATCAGCGTGATCAGTCCTATTTGCGCAAAGCTGAGACCGTAAGCGCTCTTCAGCATCGGGTAGAGCGCCGGCACCAGCGACTGCATCATGTCATTCAAGAAATGCGAAAAGCTCAGCGCCAGGAGCACCGAGAAGGCGGCGCCTTCGACGATCCGCCGGCGCGGCGCGCCGCGGCTTGCGCTGTGTTCGACTGATACGCTCGTGCTCATGTCTTTCGCACTATGCCTGGTGCTTGTGCAAATGCCAGTTGCATTTGCGCGATGGCTGCCATTCAGCCCGTCCGGCCGGTGCGGACGCTTGCAGAGCGGCTGATACCGCCCTACTTTTTGCCGTCACTTGCGGGAGCAGGAGTTGAGATGATGAAGCTGACGGGCATCGGGCATGTGCTCCTGAGGGTCGCCGACCAGGAAGCGTCCAAGCGATTCTACCGGGACGTGCTTGGTTTCAGGATTGCCGAGGAAGACCCCGAGCACGGCGGCGTCTTCATGACGCTGGGCGAGAGCTTTCATACTCTCGATATCGCGCAGCACGCTTCTCCCGAGAACGCTGCGAGGCCGCACCGCAGCCAGATCGGGCTTGCCCACATCGCCTTCCAGGTCGGCAGCTATGCGGCGTTGCGGGAAGCCTATGCGCACCTCATCGAGAACGGCGTCGAGATCATGCGCGCGATCAATCATGTGAATCAGCGCAGCATCTATTTCGCGGATCCCGACGGCAATGTCCTCGAGATTTATTACGAGCTACCTTATGCGTTGGAGCTGTTCGCGAACGGCCGTGGCGACGAAGACGAAGCGCTCCCCGTCAGCGCTCCGGGCGCACCGCTGCCGCATTGGCTCAGCGAAGACTGGCCCGGGCCGGAGATGAAGGGAAAGATCGACGCGTTGCGGCGCCAGAAGGAGCGCGCGCCCGCTTAAGTCCGCCTGTTAGGGAGCCACACAGCCGGTTCCATCCACGACGGTCTCGCCGCACAGAATGTTGAGCCGGTGGTCCAGCGGCGAGCCGAGCAACGGCGTGGTCTGGGCAATGAAACTTTGCGTCGCCGCGCCGCCCTGCCAAGCTGTGTAATTTGCCTCAGTGTCCCAAACTTCGAGGAATACATAGCGGTTGGCGCGGTCGAGCTGGTGCAATACCGTGTAGTTCAGCAGATGGCCAGGATTTGCGTTGCTGGACACAGCGCCATATTGCACTAGCCGATTTTGACCCGCGTCCGGGTCCTGTTCCAGAAGCTCCTGCAGAAAATCGACATAGGTTACGACAAAAAGCGCACTGCCGGATCCCACCGTCGAGGGCAGGATGTTGCTAGTCCAGGGCGTGCCAAACGATTTTACCAGACTGTACTGGCGATCATCGATCGGGCTGCCGATGCAGCAGTTGAAGCCTGGAGGCGGCGGAGGCGGCTGGATCTGCACGGCAAAGCGAAAATCGACGCTGTGGGGCTGGGCCAAGTGCCGTTCGAATGCTTCGAGGCTGCTCCAGACATCGATGATTTGCGAATGGTTCGAAGCCAGCAGCCAATTGACGACGCGAAAGCTTTCGACCCCCGGATCAGACCGGCTGACGTCACGATATTTGAACAGAGCCGCATAAGCAGTCTGCTGGAAATCGATATCTACCTGCGGGGGCGCGAGCGGGATAACGTCGAAATGAGTAATGTCGAATATCGGCCCCCCGGACCTGGTCCGGCTGCCCAGGCCGTCGTCGGAATGGGCCGCTGCCGCGGTAAGCGTCAGTGAAAAGAGTGTCACAATCAGCGTTGGTCTCGGACACACCCGCATCGTCGGCTTCCTCCCATTGTGTCTGGTCTGCCCGCACGATCCAGGCACCCGAGTTTAGATTGGCGCCCGGCCCGGGCCGCCGCCGCACCCACATGCATCGGCCGGAAATCGAGTGCCGAGCCAAAGGTAAGGACGGCCGCTATATTCGTCAACCATAGGCAGCCCCAAAGCCGCCCCACTAAATTCATTGGAGAGATTCTGCCGTCCTGAACGTTCGGGCGGAGAAGAGGGCAAAACTCGGCCTGCTCACGCGTTCCCCGCTTGCCCGAGGACGATATCGAAGGTCCCGGCAAGCGCGTCCGGTTCGGCTTCGGGAGCGGGGCGCAGCGGGACGATGACGCGCGCACGGGCGGCAAGGTCATGGATGCCCATCAGGACGCCGTCGCGTT
>Ga0126373_10000318_pt1 | contig 31650 bp, 20 predicted proteins | sample PanSoiMetPlot_11_FD_92545 | JGI IMG/M metagenome (GOLD analysis project Ga0126373, IMG submission 92545) | Tropical forest soil microbial communities from Panama - MetaG Plot_11 | ecosystem: Environmental > Terrestrial > Soil > Tropical forest > Bulk soil | place: Panama | collected 2016-02-17 | reverse complement strand
TGTATGCCCTTACCGCCTTCCGCTGTACAAAAATGGTGTTATCCAAGAAGACGACGTGATGGACAATCATAGTCTCCCGAAGGTCAAGATGCCCAACCGTCATGGATTTGCGCTTCCGACAGAGTGGAAGCATGGGACGCCGAGGCTTCAGAGCTATCCCTGATCCTCCCAGCAAGTGACATTCTTCACTTAATATCGGAGAGATGGCAAGGCGATCTTGCTGCCAGGCTGCCGATGTGTCTAACGCGCATTTGATGACCACTGGCGAAGTTGCTTCCTTCTTTAGACCTCGACAAAAGTAAAAACGACACTCCTCGATCGCCTCCGTGAATTGGAAACGTGACCGCTTGGCCGTGAGCGGTGAACTCGCCAGACGTGGAATTAAAGCTTAGTTTCTTTTACCGAGTTTTCCGTGTCGCCATCCGAACCGCGAATCGCATTGCTTGCTTGATGCTGCGGGCGTCGGCCTGATTCTTACCGGCTATATCGAACGCAGTACCGTGATCAACAGAGGTGCGTATGATCGGAATTCCCAGCGAGATGTTAACGGTTCCTTCAAAATCAATGAGCTTCATTGGGATATGGCCTTGATCATGATACATGGCAACAACAAGATCATAGGCTCCTCGGGCCGACTGCAGAAATATCGTGTCTCCCGGCAGTGGGCCACTACAGGCGATGCCTTTTTTCTGGGCAGCTTCGATGGCGGGAGAAATGTACTCGGCGTCTTCTGGGCCGAATAACCCGTGCTCGCCCGCGTGAGGATTCAACCCGCAGACCGCGATGCGCGGCAACTCGTGCCCCAATAATTTCATGGCATCATTCCCAAGCTCGATAGTGCGCAAGATCCGCGCGGTGGTCAATTCGCAGGCTTTTCGTAACGAGACATGCGTCGTGACATGAATCGTCGAGAGCTTTTCGTTGGAAAGCAACATTCTCGATTCTTTGGCGCCGCACAGCTCCGCAATATACTCGGTGTGGCCGGAAAAGGGGCAGCCGCTGGCTGTCACAGCCTGTTTATTCAATGGAGCGGTGACCATCGCGTCGGCGAGTCCTTCGAGACACATTTCGGTGGCGATCCGGACATACTCGAGTGCCGCGCGCCCGCAGCGTGCATCCAGCTTTCCCAATGCGAATGACGCGTAGTCATTCATAATCCCGGCTTCGCGGATTTCATTTGCCTGAAGCGGAATTGAGACGGTTCGTTGGACGGCCTCGAATGCAAGTGCATCGCCGATGACAATCCATTTCGCAACATTCGCAATCTGCGGATCGGCTAGCGCCTTCAAAACAATTTCTGGTCCGATCCCGGCGGGGTCGCCGATGGTTACTGCGATAGTCGGGACGTCGCGCGTTGAATTTTTCATGAAAAGAAGTCTGCGATTCGCGATAATGCGTCCGCGCTACCAAATGCTCCGGACTTCGTGACGACAATGCGGCCGTCACAATCCCCTCCGCGTATTACGCCGTATGGGATTCCGGGAAGTATCTCGTCCCTGATATCGATGGTTAGTGGACCCGCGGCGCGACAGACCAGAGACGCGGTGTAACCACCCGAGAGCAGCATCGCGGCAGGCGAGATCGGACGAAGCAATCGACCCAGTTCTTTCGAATAGTCAGGACTTCGAGGAATTTGAATCCAAACATGCCGGCCTTGATCAAGTGCCGTTGCTAATTCGCGAGGATCAATGCCTATTGGCGGGACCGTGAGCACGGAGTGGCGGGCATAAAAATAGTCCTGCTGTGCGGCTGTAACTGCGTGGTCCGAACCGATGCAGAAAGCGAGCGGGCCGCGCCGGGGTGGCTCCGAAAGGCGCCCTCCATTCTTACTCGCCAGGGTTCGCGCCACCGCCGAAGCCAGACCGCCGGATCCAACCCACAGAATAAGTCGCTTCAGAGTCTTGGTGCGGGCGACGAGTTCATCGAGTTCGTCGTCGGAAGAGGCGTCAACTAGAACCATCCGAGCACCTCGTGAAATCGCCTCGCCGATCTCCTCCGCTCGAGCGGAAACGCATGGCTCGAGGCGAAGGTCGCGCAAGCGGTCCAGTATTTCGATTGGTTTGTCAAGAGTGCCATGGATGTAGAGCTTTCCATCCACAACAATACGATGGAGTTTCGGAAACGCTGGGCAGATAATGGCAGCATCGCAGGCAAAGGCGGACAAGACCGCTGCGATCTCCTCCTTAACGTTGCCTCGCAAAGTCGAATCGATTTTCTTGAACAGAATTGACGGTGAATAACCCGAAAGAGCTCTGGCCGCTTCGGACACCGTACATTCGGCCGTAGAAGGATCGGTTTCGCGCGTGTCGGTGCTGATCGCAAGAATCTCAGCGAAGTCGTTATCGGGCGCCGGATGCAGGCACGCAGTAGTCCGATACCCTGCGACGGCGAACGCCGCCGCCGCGTCGCATGCGCCGGTGAGATCGTCGGCTATCAAAACGCAATCCAACCCGATGGATGCGCCGTCTCCGGCGTGGCCCATGCAGTTCGACGTGAATCGGAAAGGAACGGCGTCTTCGCCCTAGCGCTGTGCTGCGCCGGAGCGCCTCATGATCGGCCAGATGTCGACGATCTGCTCACCGCGCGCAATATAGTAGCGGTCGTAGACATTGGTGCTCATATCCAAATTCGACGGATACAATTCAACACACTCGCCCAGCTTGAACTCCCGATCACCGTCTTTCCAAACCAGAATTCCGTATTCGGCTCCTTGATTTTCAATTTTCATTTCAGGGCGGCCTTTCACCGCGTCAGTGGTTTTCAGCAAAGAGACTTGTTGCCCGCATCAATGGTGCATTGAAGAGAGTCATGACTCGCGACATCCGTGGGAGCACCTCCTCAGGTTACGTGTGCTGAACCATCACATGCTTTGTAATTTTATAGTTCTTAACCGATTCGTGCGACAGGTCTTTGCCGAATCCAGACTGCTTGAAGCCACCGTGCGGTGTTTCCGAAGCGAGCGGCATGTGATCGTTAATCCAAACGGCGCCGAATTCCAGCTCTTTGCTGATCCGCATAGCGCGGCCGATGTCTTTTGTCCAGATAGAGGACGCGAGGCCGTAGGTGACGTCGTTGGCAAACTTAACGGCTTCCTTCTCGTCCTTAAACGGGCTGATGGTAACGACCGGACCGAAAACCTCGGACTGGATGATCTCGGAATTTTGCGCTACGTCGGTGACGACCGTGGGTTCATAGTAGTAGCCGCCGTTGCCGGAAAACTCGCCACCCGTCAGCACTGAGGCGCTGGCGGCGCGTGCCCTTTCGACGAAGCCATGCACTCGTTCCCGCTGCACTTTCGAGATCAGCGGCCCCATTCGAACGCTCTCGTCAAATGGATCGCCGACTTTGACGCTGCGCATTGCCTCCACGAGTGCTTCTGCGATTGCCTTCTGCTTGCCCTGCGAGACGTAGATGCGCGTTGCGGCCGTGCAATCCTGCCCGGTGTTCAGCGATGCTGCGAACGTTGCTTTCTCGGCCACAAAGGCGGGATCGGCGTCATCGAATACTATGAACGGCGCTTTGCCGCCGAGCTCGAAATGGACGCGCTTCAGTGTGGCCGAGGCGGTCCGCATGACTGTTTTCCCCGCTTCAGTGGAGCCAGTAAAGCTGACCAGCCTGACGTCTGGATGTTCCACGATGTGCTGGCCGGTTTCGTTGCCGCCCGTCACGACATTGACGACACCTGGAGGAAATCCGGCTTCGGCGGTGAGTTCGGCGAGCATCAAAGTTGTAAGAGGGGTAGACGGCGCGGGCTTTAGCACCAGCGTGCATCCTGCCGCAAGCGCGGGTCCGATCTTCCACACTGCGAGCAGCAACGGATAGTTCCAGGGCGCGATCTGGCCCACCACGCCGACCGGCTCGCTACGAAAGAAAGACGTGTAATTCGGAAGGTACTCGCCTGCTTCATCCCCGTATGTATCGCGTGTGCAGCCGGAGAAGAAACGCAGATGATCAATAACTGCAGGGAGGTCCATTCCTAGGCTGAGATATTTGAACGGCTTTCCAGTGTTCTCGGACTCAATATGCGCAAACTCCTCAGCCTTTTGTTCGACGAGTTCGCCCAAGCGCCAGATCATGCGCTGCCGGTCACCGCGCATGAGCCCTGTCCAGCGCCCATCATAGAAAGCCCGCTTGGCGGCCTGAACGGCGCGATCGACGTCCTTGCTGTTGGCATCGGCAACCTCGGCGATTTTCGCGCCAGTGGCAGGATTCTCCACGGCGGTTCTGCCCTCGCCAGCACTATCCATCCACTTGCCGTCGATCCAAAGCTTCCAGTTTTTCATGTCGGTCTCCAGTTGGAACTATTTACTGTGCGCAGACGTGTCCTTTCGTACGCCCGCGTGCTCAAAAATATCCCGTAGCGCATGCCCGCGCATCTGTGGCGGCGCCTCGATACCGTAAAGGTACAGAATAGTTGGCGCGATGTCGTACACCGATGCACTAAGTCCCATCAACCGATAGTCTTGCTTAATTCCGGGACCCATTGCGATAAATGAGCCGGGTACTTCGTCGCCGTCTGCAAAATCGTGCTTGGCGATAACCGGCGTCGTTTTTTCGTGATCCATGTGGGCCATGGGATCTGTATCTTCGAACTCGCGCAGGGGCTTGATGCCGTGATCTGAGACGATCATGAAATAAGTCTTCGAATCTACGTGCTTCAAAATAGTGCCGAGCACTTTATCCAAGGCGATGTACTGATTGGGAAATGCGTCCGGTTGAACCGAGTTGATCTTGGCGTTGTAACCGGCACTGTAAGGCGCGATCGGATACAGCCAGTGGCCGGTGCGGTCCTCGCAGGATTGCACGAGCCACGTGAATTGCGTCGGCTTGTTCGTCAGCAGGTAATCGAACATCTTTTCTTGCTGGTTACGGATCACCTGCACCTTGTCGAGCCAGGACGAGATCACCTGTGACTCGTGTCCCTTCAGGTCTTCTGCAGCCGGCATGCGTTCGCAGTCGATATAGAAGTCGCCCAGTTTATCCATTAACTCCGACTTCAACATCGGCGGATATACGGGGTCGCCCCCTTCGACCTCGGATATTTTCGGCGCGCACAGTACGCCGTCTTCACAGTTCTTGCCGCGCGTGAGCATGCCGCTGATCATATAGCCATTCACCGGCAGCACAGGGAATGTTGCGGGCACGTTAGCCATGCCGACCGTCACGCCCTGCTTCGATAAGATGGACCAGAATGGCTCCTGCTTCAACATGTGCGTACTGGCCGTGATTCCGCCAACCACGAAGCCAGTGACGCCGTGTTCCTCAGGCCTCGTGCTGGTAAATATGGTGCAGTACACGCGCGGGCAATTCGGAGCTGAAACGGTCTGCAGTCTGCCGTACACGCCTCGTTTGATCACGCTTGCAAGATTGGGGAGTTTGTTTTGCAGAAGGAGAGGTCGCAGTATGTCCCACTCCATTCCGTTAACGCCTAACATTACGACCTTCGGCCGCGCTGAATTGGCCTGGCTAAAGATCAGGACCGGCGCGACGGTCAGAATAAGAACGACAAGAATCAGTCTGAAGCGCATTTGGAAAGTATCTCAGTTCATCGCCACCATTCGAGCCAAGTGTTCCACAGCCAAACGCGGGCTGGAATAAATGGGAACGATATGCGTCGCCTCGGGCAGGGACTCGACGATCCGGGCCATCGAAGCCTGTGCGAGTACGATCACGTCAACTTTTGGGATCAGCTCTTCCAGGCCGGAGCGTATCAATGAGTCGTGTTGCTTCGCGTTGCCGGACATCAGCGCTTCGAACGCGCCATCGCAGAGCTTGGATACTACAGTTGCGGCCTTTCCGTTTTCAGCGGCTTTTCGCTCGATCAAAGCCGCGGTTGGGGTGAGCGTTGTGCGCAGCGTTGCGACGACGCCGATTCTCGTTCCCGCCGCCAAGGCTTTTTCCGCCATTGGTTCATCGACGCGCAAAACGGGGATGTCGACCATGGAGCGCCCGATGTCAGCGGCGGGTCCAATCGAGGAACAGGTAACCATGATGAGCTCAGCGCCAGCGTCCTGCGCCAATTCCAAGTAACTCACCAGACGACGCACGGTTTTTTTCGACAGCGAGCCATGGCGAATCGTGTCCTGGAGCAGGCTTTCGTCGACGATGCTGAACATATCGATCTCGGGTGCCAGTTCTGTTACCAACCCCTTAAAGACCGACGGCAGGCTGGACACCGTATTGACGAACGCTACTCGTTTCCCCACCACTCAACGTCTCCTCGATCGCTGCTTTCCGCTATACCGCCTGAACCACGCGCCTGTCCGAGCCGAGGGGGCGCGGCCAGCGGCTCTGCACCGATGCATCCAGCTTGGCCAGCCCGTCTATGCTGAAATCGGGTGACTGGCAGAAAGCGAAAATCTCGCTCTCCAGCCGGTCAATTCGGCCCGCGACGTCAGCGAGCTCGAGCAGCGGCACCTCGGCAGGTATCTGCAGTACACCGTGCATATCGCCTACCAGCAGGTCGCCGCAATTTACCGCGAGGGCCGCCACTCGGACAGAACCGCCATAATCAATAAACGCTCCGTAGCCGTGCGACACGATGACGTGCGTCGAGAAATAATGAAAGCCGAGTTTTCGAACGCCATCCAGATCGCGCGCGCCCCCATCGGTGACCATGCCGACGCAGCCGAGCGCTTTATGGACGTTGGAATTCCACTCGCCCCACATCGCGCCCATCGGCGGATCGTCGATATCTTGGACTACCGCAACCTTCGGACCCGCTTGCTCGGCTATGAACCGCCAGTAGTCGGGCTCGTACACGGAAGGACGCACCTTGCTGGGCGGCAAGTCCGTAGAGACACGCGCCGTCACAGCATAGCCGATCATCAACGGCATATCCGGGAAGTGGCATTTCATATAGGAATTGCAGTAGCCTGCCGTCGGCGGGACGCCGAACGTTTCGAGCGCGTTTGCAAGCGTCGGGACCGTGTACGCGCGAAGCGCGTCAAGCTCCGCTTTCGAATGACGGGCGCTTTTCATTTCATTTCTCCGCCGTTATGGTCTGGGCTTGGGCTGCTCTCGACGATTGGATGCCGAACTTTGCTTCCGCTTTGCCCAGCACGCGATCCAAAATCTGGATGGCGTGATCGATTTCGTGTTTCTGAATCACCAGCGGCGGCGCGAAACAGATTCTGTTGAAGTAATATCCGGATGTGATGCAAAGCAAGCCTTCGTTCACCAGCTCGATCGATGCCCAGGCTGTGGCTTCATCGGCTGGTTCCTTCGTCACCCGATCCTTCACCAGCTCGATACTTAGGTAAAGGCCCAGACCATTGATGTGACCGATGGAGGGGTGGCGGCGAGCGAGATCTTCCAATCCATCCAGGAAATACTTTCCCTTGGCGGCAGCGCCTTCGATGATCTGGTCGCGCTCCATGATTTCCATCACTTTGACGCCGCCCGCGCACGCAGTCGGGTAGGCGGTGAAGGTGGACGAGTGCGCACCGGGTCCCCAGGAATTCATGATCTCCTTTCGACCAGTGACGGCTGCGAGTGGAAGTCCGTTGCAGAGGGACTTGGCCATCGTGATCAGATCGGGCGCAACACCGGCGTGCTCGATGGCCCACATCTTACCGGTTCGGCCCATGCCGTTCTGCACTTCGTCGCTGACCAGCATGAAATCGTATTTCTCGGAGATCTCTTTCATCCGCTTGAGATAGGGCAGCGGTGCAAGCATATAGCCCGCGGAGCTCTGAAAAGGCTCGATCAGCAGCGCCGCGACGTTGGTTACCTTGGCCTTCGGATTGTTGAACCACGTCTCTTTGCTTTCGAACATCTTCTCGAACTGGCCGGCGCAAAACAGATCGCACGACGGATACTCTTTGCCGTAAGGGCAGCGATAGCAGTAAGGGAACGGAATGCGGCTGACGGCTGTGTCGGCGGGCGGGACGGGGAAGCTGTAAGCCATCATGAAAGCCTTAGCTGTGAGAGCCATTGCGCCGGCGGTACGGCCGTGATAATCGCCCCAGTGCGTGATGATGATCGGTTTGCCCGTATACCATCGAGCCAGCTTCATGGCAATTTCTACCGCTTCGCCGCCCGTGACGGCCCACATGATTTTCTTTTCAAAGTCGCCGGGGTGCCGTTCACAAAGCAGGCGGGCCAGTTCGGCGCGGCTCTCAACGGGCAGCTCAGCGAAATGGTTGAGCCGGTCCATCTGCTCCTTCATGGCCTGGTTGACTTCATCGTTGCCGTGACCGAGAACGTTCACCGTGAAGCCGGCATGCAGATCGATGTACTCATTGCCGTCGATGTCGTAAACCTTGGCGCCTTTGCCGTGATCGAGAACGGGCGGACATGTGAACAGCGAAAAGTCCAAGTGCCCGGTGGACTCGTATTGGAGCGTGCTCATCAGAATGGATTTGGCTTTAGGCCCACGGCTAAATTGCTCGACGCGCTCACGCAGCGCTGCCTCGGAGCCTCGCATCCTGGCCCGCTCCTGGATGATTCTTTCCTCGAAAGCTGTCGGCAACTGTCCTCCTCTGCTGCTAAACTACGGGGCCAGGAAAAACCTGGCAGCTGGGCTCACGCTGCTTCGGGGCGCGCTATCGAAACGGCGGCTGTCAGCGACCCCCCGAATGACTCGACCAATGCTAACCGGCGCCCCCCGACAAGCTCGCAACCCGGCTGGGCCAAACGGTATTCTCTTGTGCCTCCTGTGTGGCGCTCTCCAGAGGTTGAACCTCTTCCATGCGCTTGACGAGCGACGAACCCGCATCGATAATGTGGCTCCGGACCGTCTCTTCAGCCACGACCGGATCGCCGCTGCGAATGCCTTCGAGAATTGCCTGGTGGGAAACCGAGTCGGGAACTTTATCGGAGCGATAGCGTTTGGTGTTGAAAATCAAAATGCGAGTCTGGGACTGGAGCTTGGCGACCATTTCAAGCAGTAGCTGGTGATTGCAACGCCGTGTAGCGACGTGATGAAACTCCATGTCGGTCTTCACTAGCGCCGGATCGTTGTGTTCGTTCTCCAGCTCTTCCAACCGGCGCACCAGTTGTTCCAGTTCCGACAGATCCTCGGCGCTGTATGCCTTGTTCTCCATTGCGATGCGCACAGCATAGGGTTCCAGAAGCGCCCGCAGTGTGTAGATTTCACGGGCGCGCTCCACCGAGAGTTTGATCACAAACGCGCCGCGATGGGGAATGATTTCTACCAGCGCGCCTTCCTGGTGCAGCAGCCGTAAGGCTTCTCTTACAGTGCCTCGCGATACGCCGAGGCTGTCGCTAAGATCTGCTTCGCGGAGGGCATCGCCAGGTAAAAAATCTCCCCGCAGAATTGCTTCCTGGACATTTTGTGCAGTGGCAGCGGTAACCGTCAGGGGTCGATTTAGGCGTTCCACGAGGCGGAATCTCCGAAGCCCATTATCTACAAGTGATCGGGGTAAATCAAGCATTAATTGTCCGACAATAAATCATCCAAAGAAAACTTGACAGGCAATCTATTGTCAGTTAAAATTTGCCCAATCCGTCGTTTGCCTTGAAATTGAAACGCGGCGGACCGCTGAACCGCTGGGTGGCCGCGATGCCACTTGAGCCGAGGGGGGAGTTTATGTTCGTGCGACAAAGTATAGCTTCTCTTGTCCAGAGAACCCGACACCGGGCGGCTTGCTCTCCAAGTCTCACCGCAATCTTGGGCGCTTTGGCTTTGGCGATCAGCCTGGTTCCCGCATTCGGGCAAGTTGACCAGGGCTCTCTTACCGGGCGGATCACCGATCAGAGCGGCGCGGTGGTAGCGGCCGCCACGGTTCGAGCAGCGAACACAGGCACCAACGTCGTCGCTGAAACCACGACCAACGAGAGCGGTTACTACGAATTCCCTCTGCTCCCAGTCGGCAAGTACATTCTGAGTGTTGAGAAAAACGGTTTTCGGAAGGCGGCTTCGCAGGAGATTGATTTGCACGCGGGCACGCAGCCCAAGATCGACATGGCGCTGCAACTCGGCGCCGTAACCGACTCGGTCACAGTTACCGCCGAAGCCCCCATCATCAATGCAACCTCCACCGAACTCGGAACGGTTATCGACGAGCGCAAAGTTGTGGAGATGCCGCTAAACGGCCGCAACTTCGCGCAATTGTTTTCGCTTCAGAACGGCTACAATCTCGGCGGACAATCGGCCCGCGGCGGAGTGGAGTTTAACGGTCAATCATCGGGTGGTAACGCGTTCCTGATGGACGGCGTCACGATGGCATTTGGAGAATTGAGCGCCATCGGCATCGGCGCCATCGGCGGCACTGGCACGTTGATCAACACTCTCAGCGTGGATGCGATTGAGGAGTTCAAGACCAGCAACGGCGCCTTCTCCGCGGATTATGGATTCGCCAGCGGCGGGGCCATCAACGTCACGACCAAATCGGGCACCAATAACTTCCATGGCACGCTGTGGGAATACTTCCGCAACAACGTGATGGACGCCAATGATTTCATCTCCAACAAAAACGGTTTGGGCAAGCCCGAGCGGCGGCAAAATCAGTTCGGCGGGAACTTCGGCGGTCCGATCCTGAAGAACAAGCTGTTTTTCTTCTTTAACTATGAGGGCGCGCGGGTCATCCTCGGCACGCTGATCAGCGGAAACGTGCCCACGCCAGCACTGCTGAGCCAGATCAAGAACCCGCAGATGCTTGCCAACCTGGAGCTAATGCCATCGACCTTTACGCCGACTTCGAACCCTTTAGTCGGACTCTACACCGCGCATCCGAACAACCGCGACACAGAAGATACTACCTTGTCGCGCCTGGATTGGAACGTAGCGCAGCAGCACCTGTCGGCGCGCCTGGCGTGGAATTCGCAGACGGTCAGCAACGCCATCATCGAGCCTGGATTCCGCCAAGTGTATCCGATTCCGCTCAAGAACATCAGCGCGTCGGACATCTTTAATATTGGCCCGAATAAGACCATGGAAATCCGCTACGGTTTCGATCACTGGCCCATCGCCCGTCATATCCAGAACTCGGATCCCTCGCAGAACCAGGCGCTCTACGGCACTGAGTTGTCCAACGTCACGACTGCAATCAACACTTCAGGCTTGACCCGCACCTTCGTGTTCAACGTCTTGAATTCCGACTCCCCAGTCCACTCGTTCGTGGACAATTTCGTGTGGGTTAAAGGATCGCACACCATCAAAGCCGGCGCGCAAATTCAGCACACCAGCAGTAAGCGCTATCAAGTTGAGCCGATCATCTATTACTACAACTCGATTCAGAACATGATCAACGACAATCCTCTGGCACTCCAACTTACGGTTGGGAATCCTGGCCGCGGATACACGTGGGTGAACAGCGGCTTCTATATTCAGGACGACTGGAAAGTGAACCGCCGGTTCCAGATCAACTACGGCCTGCGATACGACTACTACACCACCTTCAAAGGTCCTTACGGTCTGGCTACATCGAATCCTTATGGCCCGCGTGTGACTCCTGGACAAGCGATCTGGGACCCCAATCCGCGCGATTTCGGCCCCCGTCTTGGAATGGTCTTCGATCCGACTGGGTCCGGTAAGACAGTGATTCGCGCAGGCGGAGCGGTATCGTTCGATCCACCCCAGCCCTATTGGTACTGGGATGCGCCGTTCGTAAACCCCGCTTTATCTGCGTTCCCGTATGTGACGGCAGCTTCGCTGCCCGCGAACTTGCAGCCGGTCACGTTCGGCTCTCTGAACTACAACAATTTCACGAAAGCGGTGATCGACAATCCCGCAAATATACCGCCCGGACTCCTGCTAGGGTTCAATCTGCCGGAGCGCCATCGTCCGGACGAACGAACCTACGAGTGGAACTTCACTGTCCAGCACGCTTTCGCGAATGACTTCAGCGTGCAAGCGTCCTATGTGGGCAATCGCGATCTGCATCAGTTCGGCACAACCGTGCTCAACCTCCCGGTCAATGGTGTGTCTACTCCCAACGTCGGACCTGCAACGCTGCTAACTACCGGCGGCCGCACATGGTATCACGGGCTTCAACTTGCGGCCAACAAGCGCTTCAACCACGGCTACGCGTTCGATTTGTATTACACCTGGTCGAAGACGATGGTCTATGACAACGCCGACGGCACCAACGAAGTCGATAACACAACGCAGGACTTCAACAATCTTGCTGGCTCGATTGGGCCGAAATTAGGCAATATCGGCCATCGCGTTACTCTGGTTCACTCTTATCTGGTGCCCACGCTTCCGGCCTCGTTTGCCCGCGACAACGCGGTAGGTAAGGCCATCTTCGAAGGTTGGACCGTGGAAGGCATCATGAACCACATCGGCGGTCCGAGCCTAAATGTTGTTCTCGGCGTGGATGCAGTCGGCAATGGCAGAACGTCAGCGGATCGTCCCGATGCAGTTCCAGGAGTCGATCGATATCAGCACACTTCGAATCCCTTGCTGTATCTGAATCGGGCTGCATTCGATTCGGCAGACCCGATCGCCCAAAAGCGATTCGGAAATCTCGGCTACAACGCCGTCGTCGGTCCTGCCCAGTTCACGTGGGATCTTGGCATTCACAAGAACTTTGCTGTGTGGGGTGAGAGGAACAAACTGACGTTCCGCGCCGAAATGTTCAACTGGCTCAACCATCCGACTTTCACGCTGACGAATTTGACCCTGTCGAGCCCGACGTTCGGACAGATTACTACTGACAACCCGGGCCGAAATATACAGCTTGCGCTGAGGTACGCTTTCTGAGGCTTTTCGTAGCTGGAAGGAACTGAGTGCAGACTATGAGGGCACCCGGAGTTCTCAGGCGACGATCAGCGTGCGCCCGCCTTTCGAGAACCGCCTTCATCGCCGCAGCGTATACGTGGGCGTTGACCGTGAATGGCGCTCTTGCGCGGGCAGCGGGAACAGGCCCTCAAGAAGAAGATCTGTTTCGGTCCGGTCAGTCCGGATACTTTTGCTTCCGGATCCCTGCGATGGTGGTGACGGCCAAGGGGACGGTGCTCGCCTTTGCGGAAGCGCGGAAGACCAATTGCGAGGACTGGGACGAAATCGATTTGGTGCTTCGCCGGAGCGAAGCGGGCAACAACTGGAGCGACATCGTAGTGTTATTCAGCGAGGCGAAGCGTTCCATGAACCAGCCGACGCCGATTGTCGACCGAGAGACCGGTTCGATCTGGCTGGTGTTCTGCCGCGACAACCAATCGGTGTTCGTCAGCCATAGCGAAGACGACGGACTCACCTGGTCGCAGCCGCGCGACATTACCGATCGAGTGAAGGATCCTACCTGGAAATACGTTGCAGCCGGGCCCGGACACGGCATTCAGTTAAACAACGGGAGATTATTGCTCGCCGCGTGGGGCGACACCAGTCCTGGGCCAGTGACTTGGCCGCCCCGATGGGGCGAGGTTGAGTTCACCTACACAATGTTCAGCGACGATCATGGCGCTACTTGGCAGCGCGGCCGGCCTATGTATGAGAACGCGACCGAAGAGGCCATGGTCTTCGAGGCCGCCGATCATCGCGTCTTCATAACGCTTCGCAGTCTCCACGACAAGTTCCGGCGTGGTCACGCTTGGAGCGCCGACGGCGGTTATTCCTGGTCTCGGATTGAATTTGACGAAAACCTACCGGACCCTCCCGCGCACGCAAGCATTATTAAGGTTCCGGGGGGCGGTGCGAATCGAGGCCTCGTTTTATTCGCAAACCCGGCAAGCGTAAAGGAACGGACTCACCTGACAGTCCGGATGAGCGAAGACGATGGCCGAACTTGGGCCGTATTGAAGGTGCTGTACTCAGGCTCTTCGGCCTACTCAGATCTTGCCATTGAAAACGACGGCGGTGTACTGTGTCTGTTCGAAGCAGATCGGTATAGTCGGCTTGTCCTGGCCAGGTTCCATGTGGAACGGTTGATGAAGAAGAATTCGCCGGAGAAGGACTGACCTCGGCCAAGCTGCGTAAGGAGAATGCAATGAAGAAAACTCGGCGCGCTTTCGGATTCTCGAGCCTCGGATTCGGCGCCGCACTCGCATCGGCTCGACCGGTTCAACCCAACAATTCCCAACCGGATGCTTCCATCCGGCTGCACGAAGATGCAAAGCTTTCATGCTTTGAAGTGAACCTCGCCAAGACTCCTAATTCGGACTTATTGGCCGCCTTTACCAGAGGCTTGCCCGGTTCCGATGTCGGAGAAATCCTGTTGACGCGATCCTCGGACCGCGGATCCGCATGGAGTGCGCTTGCGCCGCTTTTTCCGGTTGCGCAACCCTTGACGTTGACTCGCGGGTATCAGCAAGCGAGCTTGACTCAACTGAGTAATGGGGCAGTGATCGCTTGCACGACCAAGTTTTCATTCCTGTTCGACGGAAAGGTCGCCTGGCGGCGAGGGTCCCAAACGGAGGGCGTCCTCACCCGGATTTCGCAGGATGGCGGGTACCGTTGGAGCGAAATAACGAAGGTCGATGTGTCCCCGTTCCGCAGAACATGGACGCGCGGGCCAATCGTCGAGACGCCGGACGGAACACTGCTACTTCCTCTTGCCGGACAGAGACGGGATGGTTACCACGATTTCGACGAACCGATCGCCTCGTTCCTGCTGCGCTCGGACGACGGCGGCGTGGCCTGGAAGTTTCATTCGATCATCGCGGAGAATTCAGCCGATTGCGACGAGCCCTTCCTTCTAAGTTTGGGCGGTAATCGTCTGCTATGCGCGTTCCGGAGTCATGATTCGCCGCGCTGCGATCCTCTGGGAGGCTATATTCACATGACGATGTCCTCCGACTGTGGCGCCACCTGGACCCAGCCGAAAGCCACTAGCATGTGGGGACATCCGGCGAGTTTGCTGCATTTATACGACGAACGCGTGCTCTGCGCTTTCGGCTATCGCATGCATCCCAACCCGGGAGTGCGAGCGTGCGTTTCCGAAGACGGATTGACTTGGAAGCCGAGCGAGATTTTCGCCGTCAACGCAATCCCGGATTTGGATTCTGAGCATCTTCACATCGGCTGCCCCAGCAGCGTCGAATTGGAGGCCGGAAGAATCCTCACTGCTTATCAGGTATGGGCGCCGGCGAACAATTCCCGATCGGATTCCGTGACCGCCTACGATCGACAACGTTTGGAAGGCCTTGTGTACCGCGTCTGAGGCGGCTGCAGGACCGGAGGTAAGAAAGAGAGAACATGACGATCAAGAACCCCGAACACATAACGATTTATCAGAGTCCCGACCATTGGGAAGCCCACACGTGCGTCTGCCAATTGAAGAACGGCGATGTGCTTGTCACCTTCAATCAAACTCGCGCCAAGAAGCACGAGGATTTCGACACGCCCCACGTGATCCGTTCCAAAGACAATGGTCGAACCTTCGATCCCAGCACCATCGTCACGGTTTGGCCGCAGACCGATTATTTCGGCTCGGACATCCCGTTGATCACCCAAATCTCCGACGGGACCGTTCTCGTCAATCATTTAGTAACCAGCTTCTACGGCCAGAAAGGAATTCTCACCGATTACGGGCCGCAATCGGAGGGGTACTCGCGAACCATCGGCGCGGAAGGAACCTGGATCAGTCGCTCGAACGACAACGGGTACACCTGGCAGCCCGGCTACAAAGTGAACCAAGAGCCTCTCCGTTGGATCATGACAGCCGACAGCATTCTCGAGCTGCCCAACGGTACCCTATTGATGGCCGCTCTTGGCCAACTCAACACTCGCCGCGAGCGCAAAGACCAGGAACCGATTCGCTCCGTTCTTCTTCGGTCCGATGATAAGGGTCTGCACTGGGAACATTGGTCTACTATCGCGTTCGATCCAGCCGGGATCATTTCCTATGACGAGCCCGCTCTCGGCCGCATGCCGAACGGCACGCTGGTCTGCATGATGCGCACAGAGCATCTGGCGCGCGGGCGCTTGCAAAACCTCTGGGTGGCTTACTCCAAAGATGAAGGCGAATCCTGGAGCCGCCCCGAATGCACCAACATTTGGGGATACCCTGCCGACTTGATCACTCTGAAAGACGGCCGGATGCTTACCGCTTACGGATATCGAAGAGCGCCTTGGGGACTGCGCGGTTGCATCTCGGAAGACGGTATCCATTGGGATGTCAAAAACGAGTTCGTGATTCGCGAAGGCGGCGTAGCTCCGCCCACCGATAACACGACATGGTGGCACATTGGGTATCCTCACTCCGTGCAGTTGCAAAACGGCAGGATCTTCACGGTGGATCACAACTTCACTTCCAAACCGCCGTTCATGCAGCAAGTGGTTGGAGTTCTCTACGATATCTGAGTCTTCTGTTCGAATTGAGGAAGTTTGACCAAACCTGAGCAGGCGGCTGCGACCGGGCGCGCCGCAAAGGCCAGCCCTTCCATCAAGCATCTGCGCTGGTATATCTGCGGCCTGCTTTTTCTCGCGGCCGCAATCAATTACCTCGATCGCCAGACTGTGTCCGCATTGAAGGAGGACTTGTCGGCGCGCCTCGGCTGGTCCGAGGCCGGCTACGGGTGGATCAACTTCTCTTTCCAACTCGCCTACGCGCTAACCATGGGTTTCGCGGGCCGCGTTGTGGACTTATTGGGTGTCAGGTTGGCGTTTTCGTTGGCGATCGTAGTCTGGTCGGGTGCGGCGATGGCGCACGCACTGTGCCGCAACGTTGTCCAATTCAGCATCGCGCGTTTCTTTCTTGGCTTCGGCGAGTCGGCAAACTGGCCGGCGTCGGTGAAGGCAGTGGCTGAATGGTTCCCCAGGCGCGAAAGGGCGCTTGCCACAGGAATCTTCAATGGCGCGAGCAATTTCGGAGTTGCTTTCGCCGCGGTTGCGGTGTGGGTCGCCAACACGTTCAACTGGCAGACTGCCTTCCTCCTTACCGGCGGCATCGGATTCCTCTGGCTGCTGCTTTGGCTTCGTTTTTACCACTCGCCCCGCCAACACCCCGAAGCCTCACCAGAAGAAGTGAAGCTAATCGAGGAGGACCAGGCTGGAGGCGAAGTGAAGGCCGTTCGCATTCCGTGGATCACGCTGCTTCGCTTCCGCCAGGGCTGGGCGTTCTTTATCGCTAAGTTCATGACGGATCCGGTCTGGTGGTTTTATCTCTACTGGCTGCCATCGTATCTGGTGAAAGAGCGGGGGTTCTCGCCCATCGGCAGCGTTTCGGCGCTAATTGTTCCTTACATCATGGCGGACCTCGGCAGTCTCAGCGCGGGGTGGCTTTCCAGTCACTGGATGAAACGCGGGTGGCAACCTGCCAAGGCCCGCCTTACCGTCATGTTCATTACGGCAATGTGTATGCCTGCGGCTATCTGGGCTGTTCTCACGCAACACGCCGGAATTTCGCTCGCCCTCATCAGCCTGGCAGCCGCAGGCCATGAAGGATGGTCGACGAATCTGTTCACCACGCCTTCGGATCTTTTCCCCAAGCAGGTGGTCGGCTCGGTGGTAGGGCTCGGGGGAACGTTCGGCGCGTTCGGCGGCATGATCATGACACTGCTTGCGGGTGGCTTCCTGCAGTGGTTCCACACCTACATTCCGCTCTTCTTCGTCGCTGGACTAATGCATCCGACGGCATTGCTGCTCTTCGTGTTGTTTGCCGGTAGGACCATGGATCCCGCGAAGATCGATGGTGGACGTCCGCGAGGAACCAGTCCAGCGTTGGCGGCCTCAGGCTCCGCCGTCTCACTCATCGGCTTGCTTGGTGCGCTTTTCGCCTACACGCATTGGAACGAGATAATCGCTGCGGCTGAAGACTCGACCGCCACGGCTGCTGGGATTTTTGTTGCATCCACGGGCATTGCCGTGGTCGGTTTATTCTTGATCTACGCCGGACTCAGTCGCCGGAGCTCGCGCGCATCAGGTCACTGATGTTGCGGGAGGAAGGACAATCAACGCATGAAGCTGCTTTCAGCCGCTGGGCTTCTGGCACTCTTGAGTAGCGCCCAGGCATCAACGGGCGATCTGCATTGGTCGCTCTCCACTCCGATGCCGGAGCCGCGGTCGGACTACGTTGCCGGCGTCGTGGGCGGAAAGCTGATCGTTGCCGGCGGTACGTTTTGGACGGGGACGAAAGGCCACTGGATCCAGAAGCAGTTTGCAGTTAGTACTCATGCGTTCGATCTCGCGACTCAAAAGTGGGAAAAGCTTCCCGATCTGCCTGTGCCCCTGGCGTGCGCGGCGGGCGCGGTCGTGGACGGCAGGCTCTTCGTTCTCGGCGGATACACCGGTACCGCGGTGAACCGGAAAATTTACGTCCTCGAAGCCAAGAAGAGTACGTATGCCTGGCACGTGTTCGGCGATTTTCCATTCGACCGCGTGTATCCGCGTGCGGCGGCGTTCGGAAGCGTCCTCTACGTCGTGGGTGGCACAACAAAGTTCGAACCTCGTGATCCTACAGGCACCTGCTGCACATCCAAAACGGCAAAGCAGACGCTGACGTCGCTCGACACACGGCATCCGGAAAAAGGCTGGCGCGATCTGCCGCCTTTCCCGGGCGCGCCGCGCTTTTACTTCAACGTCGAATCCGACGGGCGAGCTCTCTGGATGTTCAGCGGAATCTATCAGTCCAACCCGAAAGATCCCATCGATACGTTCAAAGACGTATGCCGCTTCGATTTCGCTCGGCGCCAATGGGAGTCCGCGAAGCCTCTGCCGCAGATCAGCAATGCCGGCAATTCCCCCTCTCCCGTATTCGTTGGCGATAGCATCATAATTATTAACGACTTCAAGAACGTGTGGAGGTTCGATCTGTCCAATCAAACCTATAGCGAGCTCGCGCCGCTCCCCGAAGCCGCATCAGTGGACCGATACGTCTGGCTGAATGGCGCCATCGTCGGAGCCAGTGGCGAGAATTTTATCGAGCCTCCCCGGCGGAGGTCAGAGTGGGTCTTTGTCGGAAAGTTCGATGGGAAGTAGCAGGCGAGTCAAACTTCGGGACGCGACATTTCTCGCCGCGACTGTTGTCTGCAATGCGCTCTCTGCGCAAACAAGACCGCAACCGAACATCGTTCTCATCACCATCGACACACTGCGTCCAGATCATTTAGGCTGTTACGGCTACAAGCAAATTCGAACCCCCAACATCGATCGCCTCGCCTCAGAAGGAATCCGATTCACGACCGTAGTCTCCGCGGCGCCTCTCACTCTTCCCGCCCACAGCTCCATCATGACGGGCGCCTATCCAGCATTCCATGGAGTTCATGACAACGTGGGGTATCGCCTGAGTCCCTCGGTCGAGACGTTAGCCCAAATCTTGAACGCGAGAGGCTACGCGACCGGCGGCGCCGTCGGTGCGTACATCCTCGACCGGGCCTTCGGCCTGTCGTCCGGATTCGATTTCTACTTCGACCACTTCGACGATGTCACCGATCAGAATGAGACGGTGAACATGGCGCAACTCAAGCGCCCAGGATCCCAGGTGATCGATCAAGCAATCGCCTGGGTTAAGCGAACCCCAAAGCGGCCATTCTTCCTCTGGGCTCATCTCTACGATCCGCACGACCCGTACAACCCGCCGGCGCCGTTTCAACAACAATATTCCTCGCATCCTTACGATGGCGAGGTCGCCTATGTCGATCAGCAGATCGGACGGCTGGCCGGCTTTCTGAATGAGGCTGGATTATATCAGAACACGCTGATCGTGCTCACCGCGGATCACGGCGAGAGTCTGGGCGAGCATCGAGAGCTGAGGCACGGATACTTTGTCTACGACACGACGCTATTGGTTCCACTTATTATCAAGCCCCCGGCGGCTCGCAACCCGTCAACCGTCGATCGGCAAGCCCGCTCCATCGACATCGCTCCGACGATTCTCAAGATTGCAGGTATCCCGAGGGGAAAGATGATGCAGGGGACAGACCTGTCGGCCGCCAACAGCGCTCTGGACGCGTATTCGGAGACTTTCTATCCGGCACAATTCGGATGGAGCACACTGCGTAGCTTGCGCGTCAACAACCTCAAATACATCGAAGCGCCGCGTCCGGAGCTATATGATTTGGCGAAAGACCCAGGCGAGAGCAACAATCAGGCCGCTCAGCGACCGGCCATGGCCGCCGAGCTGCGCGCAAAGCTCGTCTACGTCGAGCTTTCCGCGAAAGCCCCGGATTCTCAGAGGAGCGCCTCAAAACCTCTCACACCTGAGGAGATCGACAAGCTGGCGCGGCTTGGTTACGTCGCGAACTCCAGCGCGGCTACGACCCGCGCGGCTAAAGACCTCCCGGATCCGAAAGACGAGATCGACACGTTTTACTCAATCAGCCGCGCGGGAATCGAAGCCGCCAGCGGCAAGTGCGATCAGGCGATACCGGATTTGCTTGAAATCATCCGAAAGTCGCCAAACCTCGAAGCGGCGCGCAGTATGCTGGGTCGCTGCTATTTCATTCAAGAGCGCTTTCAGGACGCAATGAAGGCCTTTCTGGAACTGGAAAAGACCAATCCGCAAAACGAAGATGCGGCCTTTTATCTGGCGGCCTGTAAGTTCAACCTCGACGATCTGAACGGCGCTGAAGAAGGATTCCGGCGCACGCTCTCGCTCAATCCAAACCGTGCCTACGCGCACAAGTATCTCGGCTTCATCGACCAGGCGAGGGGAGATTCGGCGACGGCCATCGCGGAGTTCACGAAAGTTGTCGAGCTGTCGCCGCGCGATCTGGAAGCCCACGGCAAACTCGGCTTTCTGCTCGCAAGCGCCTCGCGAATGAAGGACGCGCTTCCGCACTTTCAGAAAGTCGTCGAGTTGAGCCCCAGCGATGGGTCCGCCCACTACAATCTTGGTCTGGCTTACGAAAAGCTGGCGGATCAACCGAAGGCCGCCCGTGAGCTTGCCGAAGCATGTAGGTTGGATCGGCAGTTCTGCGGGAAATAGTGGGCATGAATCAGCCAAACAGAGAGACGAACCAAGACGCCCGCGATCTCCGGCACTTCGGCTACGCCCAGGAATTGTTTCGCACTATGGGCGGGTTCTCGAACTTCGCCATCTCCTTTTCCATCATCTCGATCATCACCGGCGTCGCTACGCAGTTCGACTACGGCCTAGAAAAAGGCGGACCGGCTGAGATGTCGTTCGGTTGGCCTCTCGTTTCGATCTTCACGCTAGCTGTCGCCGCCAGCATGGCCGAACTGGCTTCGGCCTTCCCGACCTCCGGTGGAACCTACTATTGGGCGAGCCGGCTGGGCGGTCCAGGTTGGGGATGGTTTACAGCATGGTGCGGAATCATTGGATTGACCGCTAACGTCGCGGCGGTTGACTACGGCTGTGCGGTTTTCGCGACGCCCCTGCTTAGGCTGAACGGAACCCCCAGGACCGTATTGTGCGTCTACTTCGTCATCTTGCTGTCGCACGGCTTGCTGAATCATTACGGCATTCGATTGGTTGCATGGCTCAACGACTTCAGTGTCACCGTCCACATTGCGGGCGTTGTGCTGATCGTAGGGGCGCTGGTGTTTTTCTCACCCAAGCAGCCGCTTGGATTTTTCTTCGAGCGCGTATCCAATGCGCACGGCTCTTATGCCTGGGCTTTTCTGCTGGGGCTGCTGATGGCGCAGTGGACGCTCGTCGGTTACGATGGATCGGCGCACGTATCGGAAGAGACCGTGGACCCGCGCCGGCGGGTGCCTTGGGGCATTGTGAACTCGGTTGTCATCTCGGCAGCCTTCGGCTATTTGTTGATCTTCGCGCTTACCGTGTCCGTTTCGAACATTTCGAGCGCACTGGGCGCAACGGATTCCGCCGGTAACCACATTCCCGCCATGATCACCATTCTGGGTCGGGCCCTGGGCAGCCGGGCCGGAACCGCGATGTCCTGGACCGCCGTGCTTGCGATGTGGTTTTGCGGAGTCACCTGCATAACTTCGATTTCGCGCGTAATTTATGCTTTCGCGCGCGATGGCGGAATGCCGTTATCGCGCGTGTGGCGTACCGTTTCAAATGTGCACGCGACTCCAGGGCCTGCGATCTGGCTTTCTGTAGTTGCCTCTTTCATTGTTGCGATATCAAGCGGCGCCTTTTCGGTAGTCACGTCCATGAGCACAGTCGGCCTTTACATTTCCTACATCATTCCGATCTATCTCGGCTGGCGCGTCCGGCGGACGAACGGCTGGGATGAGCAGGGGCCCTGGCATCTCGGACGCTACAGCAACTTGGTGAACATCGTCGCGATGGCGTGGACTGGTTTCATTTGCGTGATTCTCGTGATGCCTCCAAACCAGGTGGCCGGCGAAACCATGCTTGGCGTCGGAATCATTTTGGCGATTTTGTATTTCGCCCGAGAGCGGCAGCGATTCACTGCTGCGGCGGTCCTGAGCGCCGCCGCCAGGAGCGATTCTTGAGCGGACGATTGATCCTCGGCCTGGCTTTGGCGTGCGTTCAGATCGCTCTTGCGCAGCCCGACGTGTTTCTAGTCACTATCGACACGCTGCGCGCCGACCACATTCACTGTTTCGGCGACGCGCAAATCCAAACTCCCGCGCTCGACAGCCTGGCTCGCGACGGCGTGCGATTCTCTCGGGTTTTCACGCCAAGCCCAATAACTACGCCGTCTCACGTCAGCATTCTTACGGGTTTGCTCTCCAGCACGCACGGCGTAACATCCTTCGGCGCTCGGCTTTCCCCTGTGTATCCAACCTGCGCGCGGCTGCTCAAGGATCGTGGCTATCAAACCGCGGCATTCATCGGTTCGGTTGTGCTCGACAGCAAGTCCCTCGCGCCCGGCCTGGATGAAGGTTTCGACTTGTACGACAACTTCCCCGAGCATGCGGCGTCGTCAGGATCGCGTTGGGGCCGTCTCGAGCGCCGCGCAATGGAGGTGGTGCAGCACGCCGAATCCTGGATGGCCGCGCATCCTGCCCACCGCCGATTCGTATGGATTCATCTCTACGATCCGCACGATCCTTATGAACCTCCCGCACCGTTTTCCGAGACCTACAAAACCCGGCTCTATGACGGGGAGATCGCCTACGCGGATTCCGCGCTCCAACATTTGCTCGCCTTTCTAAAGGCCCGCAGTCTCTACGCGAACGCGCTGATCGTCGTAACCGGCGATCACGGCGAAGGGCTGGGCGAACACGGCGAAGACACGCACGGGATTTTCTTGTACGATTCCACCACTCATGTGCCGCTAATCGTAAAGTTGCCTGGTGGTGGCGATGCGGGCGCGGTTGTCGACGCGCTCGCGCGCACGACGGACATTCTTCCAACGGTGCTGGAGATCGCCAATGTTCGGACCTCCGCGAAGTTCGATGGCGAATCGCTGGTGCCGCTCATCAGGCGCGCATCGGCCGCGCCGCGCCTGGCGCTCGGCGAGACTGATTACCCATTGGAGTTCGGCTGGGCGCAGCTTCGCTCGGTCCGGACCGATAATTTCAAATTCATCGAAGCGCCGCGCCCCGAACTGTATGATCTCCGAGCCGACCCCGGCGAAGGCCGCAACGTCTATGAACCCTGGAACCGATGGGTCCAGGAAGCTCGTGCAAAGCTCGCGACACTGCGGACCGCGCCGGCGAATGCACTTCCTCCCGAGACATTGGCGGAGTTGCGGGCGCTAGGCTACCTTGGCAATCGAGACGCCCTTAGCGCCACGAACGCCCCCGAGCCGTCGCTTCTGGCCGATCCGAAAGACAAAATCCAAGAGCACAATCTACTGCACCGCGCGATGATGGCCTCCGAGTCCGGCAAACCGGAGCAAGCCCGTGAGGCGCTTAGTGCACTGCTCAAGCTCAATCCCAGCTCTGTCCTGGCGTTTCGCCAACTCGGCGAACTTGATATTGCGGAAGGCCGTTACGCCGATGCAGTTTCGCACTTCGATCGTGTGCGCGCAAGTCTGCCACGCGATCCAGCACTCGCTTATGAACTTGGGATGGCCCTGGAGAAAATGGACAACCCTCCCGCGGCCCGAGAGGCCCTGGAAGCCAGCCTGAAGTTACTGCCAGGACAATTCGATGCTCGTTTACTTTTGGGAGAGGTTTACTTTCGGTTGAACGACAACAACGCCGCCGCGGATCAGTTCGAGGCAAGCCTATTGCTTCGACCATCCAGTAACGAAGCTAAACTTTGGCTAGCGCGGACACATGTTGCGTCAGGCAAGATTTCCGAGGCGCTCAAGGAAGTGACTGATTTGGTCAAGAGAGATCCCCGCAATCCCGAAGTGTTTAGATCGTTGGCCGACATCTACCGAGCCTTGGGCAAGAATGCCGAGGCGCATACAGCCGAAGAAACCTACAAATCGTTCAAAGCGGGCAAATGAACTGACGCTGCAAAACTGCGTAGCAGTCGTCATCGGCGGAGGACTGGAATTGGCCGCGATTTCTTGCGCTCGCGGGCGATGTGACGCAGGACACCGCTCCGGTCGTCTTGAGTTACGAGATGCTTCGATGTGTTGTTTTCCGCCTACAGAATCCTAATGATTGCCGATCATACTCCAGCCTGGCACGAGGTCTATACCGGATCACGGACGAAATGGCCAAAAGGTATACCAACCCGGGTTCTGGCATGTCACCCGTTATCGGACATTCTCGGTTGTATACGATCTCGGGCGTCACGGGCATCGAAACAATAGCAGGCGCGTGTTAAAAGCGTGTGATGTTATCGTCACTAGCAAGTAACCCTTCGGAATCCGTTCCTTAGGGCTTTCCGCGCTACCCGGGTTAAGCGCCACTTGGCTCCGAACCTGCAAATGGGTCTTCCCCTGATCTGGTCGCGAGTGGGGATCCGACAATTTATCCAACCGTATCCAGCCCGACGGAACGATGCTGTCGGCGCGTGAATGGGCGCGTACTGGTAGACGCGTCGCATTCCCCGGAGAGTACTCGCGAGTTACGAACCGGTGTCGTTATCTCGCCCATCGTTGTGTACGATAATCTGGTGGACGTGACGGTCACACCTGCCTGATCTGAGGCGAGAAGCGGCGCGACAGGAAGCCGAAGAAGCGGCACGCGAAGCAGTTCAGCCACCGGTCAAAGCGCTGCCAGTTTCGGTGAAGGAAAAAATTGTAAAAGATATTAGCGCTGAGTCAGAGGAGGGGCATGCTTGACGCTTTTTGTCGGGTACCTTCGGGTGTCCACCGACAAGCAGGCCATCAGCTCGAGACTCCTCGTTCCTATGCCAACGCCAAGAGAGATAATCGGAGATTAGCGTCCACCGGGCGCCTCAGAGGTCCTCTTTGAATCGCCGTGCCTTTCTGGCCACCGCCGGACTCGCCGCGCAGACCGCCCGCGCGCAGAATGCAATCGGCAACGTGCCGGACCGGCGTGTATACTCCCTGAATCGCAACTGGCTGTTCTTTCCCAAGGCCGCGCCCGGAGCCGAAGCCGCAGCCTTCAACGACTCTACCTTCCAGCGCGTTACACTCCCGCACACCAACATCGAACTGCCCTGGCATAGCTTCGACGACGCGGCATACGAATTCGTCTCTACCTATCGCCGCCATCTCCGTGTACCCGAATCCTGGCGTAGCAAACGCGTGTTCGTAGACTTCGCCGGCGCAATGACCGCCAGCAAAGTGTTCATCAACGGTCACTCCTTCGAGGAGTATCGCGGCGGATACACGCCTTTCTCATTCGAATTGACGCCCCATCTCAACTTCGGCGGGATCAACCTGCTGGCAGTCATCTTGGATTCAACTGAACGCGCTGATATTCCCCCGTTCGGCCGCAGCATCGACTATCTCACCTTCGGCGGAATCTATCGCGACGTGCAGCTTCGCGTGGTCCCCACCACCTACATCGTCAACATCTTCGCCAAGCCGGTGCGCGTTCTCGGAAGCGATCGCGCCGTCGTCGTGCGCTGCCATCTGGATGGGCCGGTCACACACCCTCTCACGCTTTCTGTCGAACTCCGCGATGGCACGCGTCTGATCAAAAGCGCCTCCATCGACGTCAACAAGGCCGCCGAATTCCATGAGGTAACGCTCGACGACCTTGGCGATGTGCAGCTTTGGGACCTGTCGCGACCGAAACTCTACGATGTGACCGCCCACCTCGGCAATACCGACACTTATTCCACGCGCATCGGCTTTCGTGAGGCCAAGTTCACCGAAAAAGGCTTCTTCCTCAATGGCCAACACATCAAGCTGCGCGGCCTGAACCGCCACCAAACCTATCCCTATGTCGGCGGTGCCATGCCCGACCGGGTGCAAACGCGCGACGCCCTCATCCTCCGAAAGGAACTAAAGATCAACATCGTCCGCACCTCGCATTACCCGCAGGCCGCCGCGTTTCTGGATGCCTGCGATGAAGCCGGACTGTTGGTCCTCGCGGAGATCCCAGGCTGGCAGTTCATCGGCGACCAAGCCTGGCAGGATCTGGCCGTAGACAACGTGTCACGCATGGTCCGCCGGGACTGGAATCATCCCTCCATCGTTCTGTGGGGCGTGCGCATCAACGAATCACGGGACGATCACGACTTCTACACCCGCACGAACCAAACCGCCCACTCTCTCGACGATTCCCGCCCCACCTGCGGCATTCGCAACAATTACGACAGCGAGTTGCTGGAAGACGTCTTCACTATGAATGATTTCGACTTTCCGCTGCGGCCAGCAAACCATCCCGCCTACCTCAACACCGAGTTCAATGGCCACATGTATTCCACCAAGCGCTTCGACAACGTAGAGCGCGTCGCCGAACAGGTGATACGCCACGCGCGTGTGCATGACCAGCTTGCGGGCGATAACCATTACTCAGGCGGCATCGCCTGGTGCGCCTTCGACTATGCCTCGCACAAGTACTTCGGCTCCGGCGATCGCATCTCCTATCACGGCGTCTGCGACATCTTCCGCCTGCCCAAGCCGGCCGCCGGGTTCTACCGCTCCCAATGCGATCCGGAAGAGGAAGTCGTCATCGAGCCGGGCTTCTTCTACGCCTGGGGCGATAAGCCCGCTGGCAACGGCCCCGGCATCGTCCCCATCTGCTCCAACTGCGACCACCTGAAGATCTACTATGGCGAGCGGCTGTTGATGGAGGCGGATCCCGACCGCCAAACCTACCCGCATTTGAAATACCCGCCCTTCATGGTCAACCTCAATCGCCTCTCCTTTGGCGACTGGGCTGATTTGAAGATCGAAGGCTACCTAAGTGGCAAACTCGCGGCGACTAGGAATTTGTCCGGCAGCGGCACGGACGCCAAACTGATCGTCAAGCCCGACGATGCTGAGCTCGAAGGCGACGGGCGCGACGCCACGCGCCTGGTTCTGGCAGTGACCGACCGATTCGGCAACCTACGCCCCTTCGCCAGCGGCGCCATCCAACTCTCGCTCACCGGCCCAGGCGAGATCGTCGGCGAAAATCCCTTCGCCCTTAGCGGCGGCGCTGGCGCCGTATGGGTGAAGGCCAAGGAGGCGCCGGGCGTCATCCGCCTCCGGGCCCGCCACCAGTATCTCGGGACGCAGACTTTCGAGATCCGCGTCCGTCGCGCCGACCGCGAGTGGATTTAGGTGTGGCACATGCCTCAACCTGCGGCGTCTGCACACTGGGTGGTTTTGAAACCGCGGACCTTTAAGTTATGAGAGCAATTTTCGGCCGCCGTTATCGCTCGTTGCCTTCCGCTCAGCAAACGTCGGCCAAACGGGCCGCCATAGGTATGTTAACGACTCGGATCACGGCATCTCATCGCCCAACAAACGCTCAATGACGTACCTGGCCCGCGTAGCAGTAGTAGCGTTCTCACTGCAGTAAATCTGCGAATACCTCTCAAAGGCAGCTTCGAAGCCTCTTTTCCGGATCTACCGTTTGGTGAGCGCGCCGAATACGTTATGTGGTCTTTCTCGACCAGACGCGCGTCATTTTGTTGACCGCAGAGGCAGACCGTCAGGCGCCGAAGAAGCTGCACGTGAATCAGCTCGCAACCAGTCAAAGCGCTGCCGGCCGCGATTAAAGGAAAAGATTGTAAACGAGATTCCGAAGGGACGTGCCCAGGCATCTGCCGACGCCGGCATAGTGTTTCGATCGATTTTATCTTAGGTAAGTGAGCGACAAAGGTAATGCGAAACCGCCGACTTCGGACGGGTGCCCGATACGAGCTATTGTCGGAGTCTATTGAGAGCGTAGTTGCGCGATCTCCACCGAGCATCCGTCAGGCTACTAGGCACGGGCCTGCAAACGGCCAGTCAGTACGGAACGGGACGCCGGACGGCCTGAGGGAGATTTGAAGAAGAGCAAGCCCGCAGTCCCAATTGGCGATGCCATGGGCTTTTTTATATGCGGCAAAACCGCATGAACGGTGATCAGTTTTGTAATTCGCCAGGGACTGGCGTCGAATGGATTCTTATTCCAAACGGAGAGTTCGGCCCAGATGACTTGCGGCAGGTGACACCATATTGGACCGCGGTCTTGTTCACCGTGCGAAGGCGCCAAGCGCGATATGCTAGGTGACCATGAAACGAATCCTCGCTGTGCTCGCGCTCAGCGTCGCTGCGCGCGCGCAAGTCACCAGTCCTGAAAAATTCTTCGGATTCCAGTTGGGTGCCGATTACAAGATGGCGCGTTGGGACAAGATCGTCGAGTACTTCGACGTGCTCCAAAAAGAGAGCGTCGGCAAGATGAAGGTGATCAACATGGGGCCCACGACAATGGGCAATCCGTTCCTGATGGTGATCATTACGTCGCCTGAGAATCAGAAGAAGCTGGAGCGGCTGCGTCAGGTGAATCTCCAATTGAGCGATTCGCGCGGCCTTACCGACGAGCAGGTGAAGGCGCTGGTGGTCGAAGGCAAGGTTTTCGTCTGCCAGTCGATGAGTCTGCATGCCAATGAAATCGGTGGGACGCAGATGGCGCCGGAGCTGGCCTACGATCTTGTGAATCGTCACGACGAGGAGACGCAGCGAATACTCGACAACGTGGTCTTTATCGAAGTTCCGTCTTTCAACCCGGACGGCCAGGTCATGACTACGGACTGGTATCGCGAGAGCCTCGGCAAGGAGTGGGAGGGAACGTCGACGCCGTGGCTGTATCACAAGTACGCCGGCCACGATGACAACCGCGACGCGTTCATGACGCAGATGATCGAGTCGAAATATATGGCCAAGATCCTGTTCACGGATTGGAGGCCAGAGGCCTACGTCGATCATCACCATATGGGATCCTACGGCGCGCGGATTTATCTGCCGCCCTACGCCGAGCCAGTGCGCCCCTACGCCGATCCGTTGATCTGGCGTGAGCTGAGTTGGTACGGCGCACACATGGCCTATAAAGAGGAAGAGGGCGCCGAGTCGGGCGTCTTCAACATGGGCGAGTATTCCGGCTGGGGCCATTTCGGTTTCCACTGGATCACGCCGTTTCACAATATCGCTGGGATGCTCACCGAATCGGCCAGCGCGCGCCTGGCGACGCCGATGTACATTCATCCGGAGCAGCTTCAGGGGAACGTCCGTAACATGCCCAAGTACGAAGAGGAGACCGTGTTCCCGAATCCGTGGCCGGGAGGATGGTGGCACCTGCGCGACATCGTCGATCGGCAGAAGATTTCAGGGTGGGCGGTGCTCGATCTGGCCGCGCGGAATCGCGAGACGGTGTTGTGGAACGCACATCTCAAGGGCAAGCGCCAAACCGAGCGGGGCGCGGCAGGAACGCCGAAGGCATACGTTATTTCGGCCAGCCAGCACGATCCCCTGACCGCCGATCTCATGATCAACAAGCTCATGACGCAGGGCATCGAGATTCATCGCGCGATGAAACCCTTCAGCGTGTCCACCGGCGTGGATTATCCAGCGGGATCCTACGTAATTTCACTCGCGCAACCGAAGATGGGGTTGATCCGGAATCTGCTCGGCAGGACATTTTTCCCTGACAACGACTGGACGCGCAACAAAGATGGCACTCCTATCCGGCCTTATGACATGTCGACCGATACGATGGATGAGTTCATGGGCGTACGCGCCGATCCAACGGACGAGCCGATTCAGGCGGACTTGAAAAAACTCACCGCGCCGGTAGAGGAGTCGGCGAAGGTGAGCGAAGGTTCCGCAGGTTACGCAATCGACGGGCGGCTAAACGATTCGTTTCGGGCCGTAAACATCCTGCTTGCGGCAGGTGTGAAGGTAGAGCGCGTAGATAAACAGCAGCCAGGTCTGCGCGTGGGCGATTTCGTCGTCGCGCGGGGAGCGGCGGTCGCAGGAGTCGCCAAGGAAACCGGCGTGAGCTTTACCGCACTGAATGCGGCACTCAAGCCCGGGTCCGTTCATGCGGTGAAGAAGCTGCGCATCGGCCTGCGCCAACGATACTCGGGCGGCAACATCGACGAAGGCTGGACGCGGTGGCTGATTGAGGATTTCAAATTTCCTTACACCAGCCTCATGGATGCCGACATCAAGCGCGGCGGCCTGATCGACAAATACGATGTGATTATCATTCCGGATGATTCGCTTGCGATGATTATCGGTTCGGGCGCAGATGGGGCCGGAGGGCGCGGAGGTCGCGGAGGTCGCGGGGGCGGCGCCGGTACTGGAGGCGGTGGTGAAGGCGGCGGTCTCGGACCGGCGGCGAATTATCCGCCAGAATACCGCGCTGGAATTGGCAACGAAGGCGTCGCGGCCTTGAAGGATTTTGTAACGAAGGGAGGGCACCTGGTCGCCCTCGGCTCAGCGAGCGAGTTCGCGATCGATCAGTTCAACCTTGGCCTGCGCAACGCGCTCGTCACGCTCAATACCAAGGAGTTCTGGTGTCCGGGATCGACGCTCAAGCTGGACGTAGACAACGCGAATCCGGCCGCGTACGGGATGCCGTCGCACGCGCTGGGCGTGTTTCTGCAGGGCAACATGGCCTTCGATCTCACCAACGCGGCAAACGAGCATTATCACGTAGTGGCGCGCTACGCCGAACGCGATATTTTGCAAAGCGGCTGGCTGGTGGGCGAGCAGAATTTATCGAAGAAGGCCGCCATGGTGACTGCAGAGATCGCCAAAGGAAGCGTGACTGTGGTTGGTTTCCGCGTTCAGCATCGCGCGCAGACCTACGGGACTTTCAAATTGCTGTTTAACGCTCTGATCGAGTAGCCCGGCGATCCTGAGTGCCACATCCGGTTCACGGCATCCCGGATTGATTCGGGACTCTACGGTGCGGACTGGTTTAAGACTGGCCTATTCACGAAGTTCACGAAGCGTGTCTCCACCACGACCTCAGTCACACCGCCGCTTCGCCGCCCACTGATCGGCGGATCAATCCCGCGCGGTGGTTCGCGATGTTCGCCGGGATCCCTTCCTTAACCAAGGCGCTACGTTTACCATCACAGGCGCTGGCATAACCATTCGGGGGCTATATCGGCAACCCACTTCAAATGACTTTTTGTGAAAAGAAGCGCGGCTACGAGCAGCCCTAGGCGTTAGCGTCCACAAGCGGCGCACCGGGGCACGACTCGGGCGAACCGGGCCAGCTTGATCCGCGGTATTTGCCCAAGATGCGCCCGATAAACAGAAGGACAGGTAAAACGATCCGCTGAATGGCTGGGGGCGGAACCGAAAGCAACTGCGTGTCGCGATGGCGCCAGAGCACATGCGCGAAATAGAAGATCGATGGCCTACCGCTAGAGCTGGCGTTGAGAACAGCAAACACCGCCTGGAGGTAGCGATCCAAGTCCACCGCCGGAACTACCCGGCCGCTAAACTCCAATAGATCGTCGCCCGCATTCCACCAGCGATGGGGAAGGCCGGCGGGTAAGACTGCGGTGCCCCCGGCTGGCACGATGATCTTCTCTGTTCCGACTTGAGCGCCGAGTGTTCCCGCTCTCACGATGCCCTCCTCGTGTTCATGGAAATGCA
>Ga0126373_10000317_pt1 | contig 31834 bp, 21 predicted proteins | sample PanSoiMetPlot_11_FD_92545 | JGI IMG/M metagenome (GOLD analysis project Ga0126373, IMG submission 92545) | Tropical forest soil microbial communities from Panama - MetaG Plot_11 | ecosystem: Environmental > Terrestrial > Soil > Tropical forest > Bulk soil | place: Panama | collected 2016-02-17 | reverse complement strand
TAACCACGCGACATCTGCCGGACACCGGCCCTCGGGAGATCCGTACCGGACATCAAGGCGGCCTTCCCGTTCCTCGGAACGCAGAACCGCAGCGGGAGTGATCACTCCACATCGCTTCGCAGCACAGGCACGAAGCGCGCAAGGCAAAACAGCAAGAGGGAGCAGCAACAAGGAAGCTGAAGCACTTAGCACTTGGCACCTAGCACTTAGCACTTGGCACTTGGCAAAACCCGCGTGGCGGCAGGCGCCCTCGCCTGCCGGGTCGAGCGCCAGCTCGACGGAATCCCTGCGTCGCCTGCGCTCGCGCCTGACGAGGCCACCCCGCAGCAGGCTTCTTCTTACTCCGCGATCTCCGGCTTGAAAATCCACCCCCGGCTGGTGCGGCCATTCATGATCACCCGCAAGGGCTGCTCGAAATGCAGATGCCGCACGCACCCCTGCTCTTCCGCGGCCCGCACATCATTCAGCCAGGGCCAATCCACAAAACCCTCCCCGGCGTCGGGATTCACCGTGAAGTAACCGATCTGAAACGCAGTCAGATTTTGAAAGAAGTGGCTGCCCTGCGAGGGCGTCACCCGCAGATCGCGGAAGCCCGCCTCCACGATCACGCGCGCCCCGGCAATCTCGTCCCACTCCACGGGAATCCCCAGCCAGGGATCATTCGACCCCCAACGCCCCACCCCGATCAGCAAATAGGGCACGCGTTCTTCGCTGAGCCGCGCATTGAAGTACGCGACGTCGCGCGCGACTTCCGCGCTACGCCCCCGCTCAAAGCGGTGGTAATCCACCATCACCACGTCCTGGAGATCTTCCATCCTTCCGTTGCCCAACACCTTCGAGCTCTGGCAGATCAGGTGCTCCGGTTCCACCTCTTCGATCCGCAGTTCGTCGCTCTCCCGCGACAGCACCAGCGGACGGATTTGCAGAAACCCGAACTCCGCCGCTTCTCCCGCTGTTCTGGGTAGGCGCACCGCGAACTCAATTTCCACCGGACGACCGAGGCCGTCCTCTCCCACCCGAATAAGTTCATCGAGCAGGGCGGCCAGCGGAAAGACCTCATGCTTCAAAACCGGCGCAAAGGTGACCACCCGCGGCCCCTTCCGGCTCAGCCCGTCGTAGACCACGTGGTTGTCGGCGGAGTACGTCGAGCCCACGGTATGCAGCGTGCCATCGGCTTCTGCCAGGTCGAGTTGAAACCGCACCTCGCGCAACCCGGAGGCTCCGTTGCCGCCGCGGGCGTGCTCCAGTTCCAGCGCCCAGAATTCCGATTGCGAGTTCGCCAGAACGTCATCCACCGACGAAAACTGAATCAGGTTCCGAGGATAGCGCGGGCAGAAGGTGAGGCACTTTCCTCCATCCACCACTTCCCGTCCCAGCCCCAAGGCCACGGCGGCGATCCCGTCTTCACAACGCATCGGAGGCACCGGATAAAAATTGTGCGAGCGCACCACGCCAGAGAAGTCCGGGTAGAAGCGGTTCTCGTGCACCGAGCCAACCACTCTTTGCAGGATCACTGCCATCTTTTCTTCTTCCAGCCGGTACGGCGTCGCCCGTACGTACGCCTTGGCATGCTGGCTGAAGGTCGAGGCATAGATGCGCTGGATGGCCTCCTCGAGTTCCTTCAGGCGCAGATCGCGATCGGCGTGATGATTTCCCAGCATGAAGGTCTCGTACACGCCGGTGAAGGGCTGGTACTGGGAATCCTCCAGCAAGCTGCTGGAGCGGATGGCGAGCGGATACTGCACCTCCTCCAGGAACGCCCGCAAATTTTGCCGCAGGCCCGCCGGCAAGGCACAGGAGAGAAAGCGCTGCGCGATTTCTTCATCGTCGGTGCAATGGATCGCGAACTCCATCAGGTTGTTCTCGGCCATGAAGCGATCGAACACGTCGGTGGTGATCACCACCGCCGGCGGCACCAGCACCCGTACCCCGGGGAAGAGCCGGTCCAGCCGGTGCTTGTGCAGCAGGTGGCGCACAAAGGCCAGCCCGCGGGCCTTCCCGCCCAGCGACCCATCTCCAATCTTTAAGAACAGCGTGTCTGTCGATTTGAAGCGAGCCGGGTTGAAATCGCCGATCAGAACTTCGCTCTGTTCCTGGCGATACTCGACAATCGACGCGATCAGATTCCGGCGCAGGTGTTCGAGACTTTCAAAGTCCGACACCTTCCGGGGACGCAGTTTCTGGGCCAGGGCAAACTCCGTCCTCGCCATCAGCCAACGGGAGAAGTGATTGCTTTCGGCGTGGTATCCGATACTCTCGGCGGGAACTTCGTGCAGCCGCGCTTCCAGCGCGTCCAGATCGGCCGCGCGCGCCACCTCGGAGCCGTCGGGCAGCCGGAACACGAAGTCGCCAAATGCAAATTGCTCGGTCATGAAGCGCCGCAGGTCGCGCAACAAGGTAGGAGAACGCTTGCGCAAAAACGAAAAACCTTCCGCGTGGGCGCGCGCCTTGAACTGCGTGCGGCTCGACTGCAACACGATCGGCACATCCGGCATCACGTAGCGCACTTCGCGCGCCAGTTCAAACCCGGCCGCTGGGTTCAGCTCCCCGCTCATGGGGAATTCGATATCCGACACCACGCCCAGCAGATAGTTCTTGAACATGGACACCTGCCGGGACGCCTCTTCGTAAGTCGACGCCAGCAGGATTTTCGGCCGCGCCCGCATGCGCATCAGCTTGTGCGCCACGTTGATGCCTTCGCGAATTACCCGCCGCGACTGCGTGATGAGCTCGGTATAAATGACCGGCAGGAATGCCGAGTAGTAACGAATGTCGTCTTCCACCACCAGCAGCACCGGCACGCCCATCACGCGGGTGTCATGCAGCACGTTGCGCTTGTCTTCGACATACTTGACGATCGCGATCAGGATCCGGATATTGCCCTGCCACAAGAAGATGCTCTCGATGCCGTGATCCGGATTCCGGGCGAGAAAGTAATTCACCTCGCGATAGTCGTAGGCGAGCACCACCACGGGAATGTCGAGCCCCATGCGCCGGACTTCGCCGGCCAACTGGGCGGCGGTCACATCGCCCACCCGCAGGTTGGTGAGAATCAGGTTGAAGCGCTGCGAACTCAGCCGGTCGAGCGCCTCGCCCACGCTGGTGACGTGCGTGATGTTGGGAATCTGCTGGAGGTTCAGTTCCAGCGATTCGCCGAGCAGCAATTCGCTCAGCCGCCCGTCTTCCCTGAGGATGAAAGAATCGTAGAGACTGGAAACCAGCAGGATTTCCTGCACGCGAAACGGCATCAGGTTGTCGAAACCTTCCAGCCGCCGTTCGGCGTCGATGATCGGTTCCGGAGATGGCCTCACTGGCATGGGGTATTCCAGCTTCCATGAAAACGCAAGGGTAGAGACGGGGCTTGCCCCGTCTCAGACGCGGCAAGCCGCGTCTCTACCCTAGAGCGTCTTTGCGCCACATACAAAGATGCGGGGTGGAAGCTTCCCACCCCGCAGCCAATCATCGTCAACCAGGCTTAGACCAGACCCTGATCCACCATCGCATCCGCGACCTTCAGGAAGCCGCCGATGTTGGCCCCGTTCACCAGGTTGCCCGGCGTGCCGTACTTCTCGGCCGTTTCGAAGCAATTGCGGTGAATGGCAATCATGATCTTGTGCAGCCGGTCGTCCACCTCTTCGCGAGTCCAGCTGAGGCGCGCGCTGTTCTGCGACATTTCCAGTCCAGACGTAGCCACGCCGCCTGCGTTGGCGGCTTTTGCCGGCCCGTACAGGATCTTCGCGTCGAGGAACAGCTTGGTCGCTTCCAGCGTGCTCGGCATGTTCGCGCCCTCGGCCACTACCTTGACGCCGTTCTTCAGCAGGTTCTCGGCATCCCGGGCGGTGATTTCGTTCTGGGTCGCGCTCGGGAACGCGCAATCGGCCTTGATGTTCCACAGCGGGTTGTGGTCGAGCTTCACGTCGGTTGGCATGAAGACGGCCTTCTTGAACTTATCCGCAAACTCGCGGATGCGGCCGCGCTTCACGTTCTTCAGCTCCATCACGTAGGCCAGCTTCTCGCGATCGATGCCGTCCGGATCGAAGATCACGCCGTTCGAGTCCGAGACCGTCACCGGCTTCGCGCCGAAGTCGAGCAGCTTCTCCACCGTGTACTGCGAGACGTTGCCGCTGCCCGACACCAGGCAGGTCTTGCCTTCCAGCTTGTCCTTGCGGCTCTTCAGCATCTCGTCGGCAAAGTACACGCAGCCGTAGCCGGTGGCTTCCGGACGAATCAGCGAACCGCCCCAGTTCAGGCCTTTGCCGGTGAGCACGCCGGTGAACTCATTGCGCAGCCGCTTGTACTGGCCGAACAGGAAGCCGATTTCGCGGCCGCCCACTCCAATATCGCCCGCCGGAACGTCGGTGTCGGGCCCGATGTGCCGCGCCAGCTCGGTCATGAAGCTCTGGCAGAAGCGCATCACCTCGTTGTCGCTCTTGCCCTTGGGATCGAAATCGGAACCGCCCTTGCCGCCGCCCATGGGCAGCGTGGTCAGCGAATTCTTGAAAACCTGCTCGAACGCCAAAAACTTCAGGATGCCCAGGTTCACCGAGGGGTGGAAGCGCAGCCCGCCCTTGTACGGCCCGATGGCGCTGTTCATCTCGATGCGGAATCCGCGATTGACCTGGATGTTGCCCTGGTCGTCAAACCACGGCACCCGGAACATGAGCACGCGCTCGGGCTCGGTAATGCGCTCCAGGATCCGCGCCGCCCGGTATTCGGGATGCTTTTGCAGAACCAGGCGCAGCGAGTCGAGAACCTCGCGCACCGCCTGGTGAAATTCCGGCTCGGCCGGATTCTTGGCGACCACGGTCGCCATGACTTGCTCAATGTAGTCGCCCGATTTTGTGCTGGGCGGGGTTAACACGCTAGAACCCATAAGAATTGCCCTCCATTTTGCTGTGTTTCGCAGGGGCAGGCAGTCGATTGCGGGCCGCTTTCGCCCTGCACCATTTAAGGCTGGCTTGTGCCGGGGAGCCGTGACCTGCATCACGGCGAGTCGTGACCCATGAAGCAAAGCTGGCCGGGAGGAAGGACACTGGCCGTGCCCGGCAGCACAGGGCGCGCCGGCTCATAAACTTGCGGGAAAGATCCATCAGCAAGGCAGCCACGGTTGGCCCGCGCCTCCCTCGAGCGGCCGTTATTCTACCCCGGAGTGGCTGGAAAAAGGAAAGGGCAGCCCGAACAGGCTGCCCCTGTTGCCAAGTAAATGGCTACGGGATTTGCAGTTCTTGGCCCTCGTCGACCGTCACCGAGCGCTGCTGCCCGCGATAGCTGTAAACCACATAGAGCTGCTTGCGCGACCCGGGCGCCGGATCCGATCCCATGGAATCGTTGTTCACCCGCACATTGATTCCATTGTCGCGGGCCATGCTCTGCAAGCGGCCTGCGACATCGGACTGCCGCCCCGGCACGCCATAAAACGCCTGCAGGATGCGCAACGAGCCGTGATGCTCGTGGTCCGAGTCATCGTCCCCGCGATCCCGGCCATGCCGATAACCGCCGGGCACCACATTGGGCGAAGCCACGAATTCGTAGGGCGTAGTCAATGGAATGTTATTGTGCGCATACACATCCAGCATGCGGCCTTCCATGCTGGCGATCTGCTCGCGGTCCTTCTTCTTGCGGTACTCCAGCCAGCGCGAATAATAGCTGTCGAACCGGTTCTGATCGTCCCCGCGCAGGCGCCCGCGGTAATCGTCGTAGCCATAGCTGGGTGCGACATTGGGCGAAGCCACCCGCTCGTACGGCACGTCGCTCGGGATGCCATTGTGCTCGTAGAGGTCGAGCATGCGGACTTCCATGCTGGCGATCTCGCCATTGTCCCTTCGCTCCCGATTCTGCATCCACTTCTGGTAGTAGTTATCGAAGCGCTGCTGATCGTCGCCTCGCAAACGGCCTTGCCACTGGCTACCTTGGGAGTTCCAGTTCTGGGCGTTGGCCGTCGTTACCAGACCAAACGCAAAGGCAAACAGGATCAGGGGTGCACTGAGCGCCTTTGAAACACGCGGCAACTGATTCACACATCCTCCTTTTCAACCTTGCAGTGTGCGCACCTGCGCAGGGTGAGATGGGGTTGCTCCCTTGTGGGATTTCCGGGAAAGAAGTGTAAAGCAGAAGCGCTTGGCCTGCATGCCGAGTTGGTGCCGAATCCGTAGAGACGGGGCTTGCCCCGTCTCCGGGCTTGCCCCGTCCGCCGGCGGCCCGCCTCCAGACGCGGCAAGCCGCGTCTCTACAGGGTCGCCTCGGCTATCGGCATGTATGATTTAGAGTTCCCCTGGTTTTTTCGTGAGCTTGCTTATGTCGAAATGGAAGGACGCAGGAATTCTCCTGCTGCTGGCCTTCGCTGCACTCCTCGTCCATGGTTATCATCCTGGGGCCGAAGACGCCGAGATTTACCTGCCGGGCATTGAGAAGAGGCTCGACCCGGCTCTGTTTCCAACCAATACCGAGTTTTTTCTGTCGCACGCGAATGCCACCTGGTTCCCGAACCTGGCCGCGGGCTCGATCCGCGTCAGCCATCTTCCGTTTTTCGCGGCCATCTTCATTTGGCACTTCGCGACCATCTTCCTGTTCCTTTGGGGACTCTGGGAACTGAGCGGACGCTGCTTCACCGACCGGCGTGCCCGCTGGGCGGGAGTGTGCCTGGTGGCGGCCCTGTTCACGCTGCCGGTGGCCGGCACGGCGCTCTACATCTTCGACCAGTATTTCAATCCGCGGAACCTCACCACCGCCATCGGCATGTTCGCGCTGGCCAAGGTACTCGATCGCAAGTACGTGCAGGCGCTTGTGCTGCTGGTCGTCATGGCTGGCCTGCATCCTTTAATGACGGTCTTCGTTTTTGGCTGCGCGGTGCTGGTCGTTTTCCTCGACCGGGTGCCCTTGCGTCCAGCCGCGCTGGCGCTGGTTGGTCCATTTGGCCTGACCCTGCAGCCGCCGCCGCCCGAGTATCACCAGGTGGCCAAGACCCACAGCTATCACTACCTGCTGCGCTGGGAGTGGTACGAGTTGCTCGGCGCGATTGCGCCCATTGCCATCCTGTGGTGGTTCGCCCGGATGGCGCGCGCGCGCAAGCAGCGCAACCTGGAACTGCTGTGCCGTGCATTGATTATCATGGATGTAGCCAGCCTGCTGGCGGCGCTGGTGCTCTCTGCCTCCCCGCGCTTTGAGAGCCTGGCCCGCATCCAGCCCATGCGCAGCCTTCATGTGCTGTACGTCCTGATGTTTCTGTTCGCCGGCGCCTTCCTCGGGGAATTTGTCCTGAAGAATCACGTCTCGCGATGGCTGGTCCTGTTTGTTCCACTATGCGCCGGCATGTTCTATGCGCAGCGCGAGCTCTTTCCCGCCAGCGCCCACGTGGAGTGGCCCTGGTCGCGGCCGCGCAACGAATGGGTACAGGCATTCCAGTGGGTGCAGGCGAATACTCCGAAGGATGCGTTCTTTGCGCTTGATCCCTATCACATGGCCATCGACGGGGAAGATCAGAACGGGTTCCGTGCCCTGGCCGAGCGCGGCATGATGGCCGATGCCGTGAAAGACAGCGGGGCGGTCACCATGTTTCCGCCCATGGCGGTAGAATGGCTGCGCCAGTTTGACGCGCAAAAGAACTGGAAGCACTTCCAGCTAGCCGATTTCGAGCGGCTGAAAGCGGACTACGGGGTCAGTTGGGTGGTGGTGCAGCAACCCGGGGTAGCCGGACTGGTCTGTCCTTACCAGAACGCCAAGGTGCTCGTCTGCCGGGTGCCGCCGGGCTAAATTCGCAAATCGGGCGCACGATACGATAAAATACCCACAGGTTCTCCCCCAAGCTATGGCTCATCCGCAAGTAGCTCAACCGGTATCTCGTCTTTTTTCCTTCGAAAAATGGACGCCATTGCTGCCCAAGCTCGCCCGGCAATATCGGGAGAACCAGCCGTGCCCCCACATTCACCTCAGCGATTTCGTGGATCCAGAGGTCGCCTTCGCGATGGCTGCGGAATTCCCCGCCCATCACACCGAAGCCTGGACGCACTATAAGCATCACAACGAGAACAAGCTGGGCCTCTCCAAGCGTTCCCTGTTCCCGGCAACGCTGGGTGAAGCGGTGGACGAATTCAACTCACCCGAATTTGTGCGCTGGCTTTCGCGCCTGGTGGAGATTCCCAACCTGCTCGCCGACGACATGCTCGAGGGGGGCGGCCTGCATCAGTCCACCCGCGGCGGATTCCTTAATGTGCACACTGATTTTTCGATGCACCACTACCACAAGCACTGGCGCCGCCGGGTGAACCTCATCCTCTATCTGAACCCTCACTGGGACCAGAAGTGGGGCGGGGCGCTGGAGTTGTGGGACACTTCGATGAAGCGCTGCGTGGTGAAATACCCGCCGCTGTTGAACCATGCGGTGATCTTCACGACCGACGAGCGATCGCTGCATGGTTTCCCCGATCCCCTGACCTGCCCGGCAAGCCAATCGCGCAAGAGTCTCGCGCTCTACTACTACACCGCGGAAGACGCCAACCTGATCCCGCGTTCCACCGACTATCGCGCACGGCCCAAGGACAACCTGAAGGATCGAGCCATGATCTGGCTCGACAAGAAGGCCGTCGATCTGTACTCGCGAGCCAAGGTCCGCTTCGGCTTCTCCGACGCGTTGGCCAGCCGGCTCCTCGCCATATTTTCAGGAAAGAAATAGGCCACGGATAAACGCGGATTGAGCGCGCTGTTGTGAAAGGGCGTGGCTTCCGTGACGGCGTACGTCGTCCGTGCAGGGGCAGGCGCCCTCGCCTGCCTCCACGCGAGTTTTCACACAGACTTTTCACCCCTGCGCTTCATCGCTCGCCTGGAAGAAGGACTTTTTCCATAACTGGAGGGGTCCGGCGGAACGTTTTTCCGTGACGTGCGGCAACTCCCCGGCGGACAATAGAGGCTAAAGGGTGGCGTTTCCTGCCTGGCTTGCTCCCTGGCAGGCAACATCGAGCATCCAATAAACATGCCTTCAGCGACGGAAGTTTCGGCGGAACAACCTCGCGCTGCCTCGGCACCGGTGAGCCGAACGGCAACCCCGCCGCCGCCCCGCCGCCCGACCCTGGCGCTGGGTGAAATCTTTGCTTTCGCCTACGACACCTTCATGTCGAACAAGGTGCGCTTCGCCTTGACCGCGCTCGGCATGGTGATCGGCACCGCGTCGCTGATTTTGGTGGTCACCATCGGCCTCACCGGCAAGCAATACATCCTGCGGCAGATTCAGGCCATCGGCGCCAACATCATTTATGTGGAGTACTCCGGAGGCGGGCAGCGCATCACCGCCAGCGCTCCGGATCCGCTGACCGTGGACGACATGGACGCGGTCATGCAGCAAGTGCCCGCGGTCAAATATGCCTCGCCTGCCGTCGCGCTCAACGAACGCATCGCCATCGGCAACGGGAAAGAAAAAGACATCCTCGTCATGGGGACTTCGCCCGATTACTCGAGGGTGCGCAACCTGCTGGTGCCTTCCGGGCGTTTTTTCGATTTTCAGGATCAGCTGGCGCACAACAAGGTTGCCGTGATCACGGTCAAAATGGCCGATGAATTCTACGGCTCGACCGACGCGGCGATCGGCAAGACGATCAAGCTCAGCGGCCTGCCCTTCACGGTCATCGGGACCTTCCGGGAGAGTGTCGACACCTTCGGGCAGTCGGAAGTGCAGGACTACACGATGGTGATCCCTTACACCGTCAGCCGTTACTTCACGGAAAATGGCGCGGTGAAACAGATCTTCTTTGCGGTGGGCGGTTCGCAGGATGTGCTCCCGGCCACCGATCAAATCGGGCACATCATCCGGGCGCGCCATCGGCCCGAGTCGGTCTACACGGTCAGCAACCTTACGCAATTGCTAACGGTGGCGGATAAGACGGCGAACGCCCTCACGCTCGTGCTGCTGCTGATTGCGGCCGTGACCCTGCTGGTCAGCGGTATCGGCATCATGAACATCATGCTGTCGACGGTGAGTTCGCGCATCCGCGAGATCGGCATTCGCAAGGCGCTGGGGGCGACCAACCGCGAGATCCGCATTCAGTTTTTGGCCGAGGCGGTATTGATCTCGCTGGTCGGCGGCACCATTGGCATCATCATTGGGCTCGCGCTGCCGTTTTCTCTGCGCTTCCTCACCGAGTACCACGTTCCCGTCTCGGGCTGGTCGGTGATTATCTCGATTATCGTGTCGTCGATGGTGGGGATTATCTTCGGCACCCTGCCCGCCACCCGCGCCGCGCAGCTCGATCCGGTGGAAAGCCTGCGCTACGAATAGAGTCGATCCTGATTTCCCTCGTGGACCTTTGTGTCCTTGGTGGTTGATTCCTAAAAATAATTAACCACCAAGGTACACGAAGGACACGAAGGAGTCTGAATACTCGACAGGTTGCCAAGTTCTCGATTACTGCGCGCGCCCGATCTCCACGTAGTCCCGTCCCGCATAGAGTCGATACTTGCCTGCTTCCGTGGCAGGCAGGATCTGCAGGGGCACGGGGCGCTTGATCTCGCTGTCGCGGCTCGACGCGGTCTCGAACACATCGTGCGCGCCCAGGTCCATCACCACCAGCTTCCCGCCGGTGATGAACCCGATTCCATACGCTCCCGGAGCCAGCTTCTGTCCGCCCACTTCCAGCGGGGCCTCGGTGATCAGGTATCCCTGGTACTTCTGCCGGATGTCGGAGGAGTATCCCGAGTTATCGACCAGCCCGACCAGCAGGTACGTGTCATCGGCAAAATGAATGCCGGCGGTGTTGCGCATCTGCACGGTCGCTACCTGCCCGCGGAAAAATACTTTGTCCGGGAAAATCTTCCCGGTCATGTCGGATGCCTTGAGGACGGTCTCCTTGCCCGCTGGTGGATCCGACGCACGCGCGGTTGTGACTTCTCCAACTGCGAACAGAAACAGACATGCAACTCCAGCAAGAATGCTCAGATAACTCTTCATTGCTCCCCCTTCCGAGAATGAACATGCCGCCCGTCCACTTATTCTCAAAAAACGGGCGCCGAACAATATACTCTTTGTGGTCTTTAACGCTCAGTGACTTTGTGCACAGAAATGTGCCGGCTGTGCGAGAACATCGGCCGACAGTAAGAACGGAGACCCTGTGAAACAGCTCGCGCTTGCGATTTTTCTGGCCTGTGCCCTGATCCCGGCAGTAGCCCAAACTCGACCCGGCAAAGGCGAACCCGCGCTCTGGTTCGGCACCGCCTGGTATCCGGAACAATGGCCGGAACAGCGCTGGGATACCGATCTCCAGTTGATGCAAGAGGCCGGCATCAACTTTGTGCGCGTCGGCGAGTTTGCCTGGAGCACCATGGAGCCGCGCGAGGGCCAGTTCGAATTCGGCTGGCTGGAGCGCGCCGTCGCCGCCGCGCAAAAGCACGGGATCTACGTCGTGCTGGGAACTCCGACCGCGGCGCCTCCCGCGTGGCTCACACAGAAATATCCGGAGACGCTGCGCATCGAAGAGGATGGGCGTCGCGACATTCACGGGGCCCGCGAGCAGTTTTCCTTTACCAGTCCCCGCTACCGCGAGTTCTGCCGGCGCATCGCGGGCGAGATGGCTCGCCATTTCGGCCACAACCCGAATGTCATCGGCTGGCAGATCGACAACGAATATTCCGCGCTCTCCTATGACGACTACACGCGCAAGCAGTTTCAGCTCTGGCTCAAGGCCAAGTACAAGACGCTGGATTCGCTGAACTCCCACTGGACCACCGCGTACTGGAGCCAGACCTACGACAATTGGGATGAAATTCCGATTCCGCGCAAAGACCACAATCCGTCGCTGTTGCTGGAGTGGAAGCGCTTCATCAGCGACACCTACAAGGACTATCAGCACAACCAGATTGTCGCCATCCGCGCCGCCGCCGATCCGCGCCAGTTCATCACCCACAACTTCATGGGCTGGTTCGACGGTTTCGATCACTACGTGGTCAGCGCGGAACTGACCTTTCCCTCCTGGGACAACTATGTTGGCGAGGGCCATCTCGATCCGGTGGGGAAAGGCCTGATCCATGACCTGACGCGCGGCTTTAAGCGCACGCCCTACTGGGTGATGGAGACGCAGCCCGGCTCGGTGAATTGGGCGCCCATCAACAATTCGCTCGACCAGGGCGAGGTGCGCGAGATGGCGTGGGAAGACGTGGGCCACGGCGCGGATGCGGTCAGCTATTGGCAGTGGCGGTCTGCGCTCGGCGGCCAGGAGCAGATTCATGGCACGCTGCTCGGCCCCGACGGGTTGCCGGTGCCGGTCTACGATGAAGTGCGCCAGATTGGCGGCGAGTTCTCCAAAGCCGCGGATGCACTCGCTGGGACGCAGCCGGTCTCTTCGGTCGCGATCGTGCACGACTACGACAGTCGCTGGGCCATCCAGTTCCAGCGCAACACCAAGGACTTCGACACCCTCCAGCACTATCGCAGCTGGTATCGTCCCTTGCAGCGCAATGGCCTGGATGTGGACGTGGTTTCGCCCAGCGCCCCGCTCGCAGGATACAAACTCGTGCTCGTTCCCGAACTCAATGTGCTACCCGACTCGACGGCGCAAAAGCTGGTCGATTACGTGAAGCAAGGCGGCCACCTGGTTCTGGGGCCGCGTTCCGGCCAGAAAGACGAATACAACGCGCTGCACCCGGCGCGCCAGCCCGGCAAAGTTCTCATCGACCTGCTCGGCGGCCAGGTGGAGCAGTACTATGCGCTGCTCGACCCGGTGCCGGTCACGGGCGATGTGGGCAGCGGCGAGGCGAAAATCTGGGCCGAGCGCCTGCAGATTCTTTCTCCGGGAACGACCCCGCTGATGGAATACGGCAAGAGCAATGGCTGGCTCGACGGCCGGCCCGCGGTGATTACGCGGCAAGTGGGCCGCGGGCGCATCAGCTATGTCGGCGCGTGGCTCGACGACGCAACCATGGCACTGCTCATGCGCGAAGCGCTCGACGATGCCGGCATCGCTCCTCCTTTTGGCGCGATTCCCGACGGCATCGAGCTCTGCGAACGCGAGGGGGCGGGCAAGCGGGTGTATATCGTCATCAACCACTCCAAAGAAGAGCGGCAGATTGCGCTGCCTCATCGGATGAAGGACATCCTGCATAACGGGGAGGCGCTCGATCGCGTGAAGCTGGCGCCGCGCGACGTGGAGGTGCTGGGCGATTACTGAAAAACTTCCGCCGGGTAGAGACCGGGCTTGCCCGGTCTCAGACGCGGCCAGCCGCGTCTCTACGGAAGTATCGCGGATTTTACTTTTGCGGCTTGCCCACCCGCTGCGCCGTCGCGAACATCAATGCGATGGTGTCCATGTCCTTGGGCTGGACCTTGCCCGGCGGAATTCGCATGCGGGTCAGGTCTTCGAGTTTCACCAGCAGATCCACCAGGGCCATCGAATCGATTAATCCGGACGAGACCAGCCGAGTGTTTTCGTCAATGGTCAAGCTGGGCTTTCGAATCAACTCGAGAATGTGCTCCTTCATCTGCTGTGCTTCTGGAGTCATGCGAACTGGCTCTCCTGCGATTCCATTTTGAGTTCCGGATGTTCCCGCAGCAGCTTCTCTCGCGTGCTGGAACGGGCGGGCTTGCCGGCGGTGCTCTTCACGATCCACTTGGGCGGCTTCAGAATGATGGTGCGCACTGCCACTCCGAGCCCGGAAACCACCCGGCTGCGGATCTCGCGCTCGATTTCGGCGGACCGGCCGAGCCGCGCCTCATCCTCCAGTTCCGCGACGATGACGACGTCCTCGGTTCCCAGTTCCGGATTGTAGATACCCATCGCCACCACGCGGCCATCGTGAATGTCGGGATGGCTGGCTGCGATCTCTTCGATATCCTGCGGATAGAGGTTTTCTCCGCCCACGATGAGCAGATCCTTCTTGCGCCCCATGACGTAGAGTTCGCCGTCGAGTTGAAAGCCCAGGTCACCGGTGTGATACCAGCCGTCGGCGAGGACTGCCGCGGTGAAGTCCGGCCGGTTGTAGTAGCCCTGGAACAGGCAGTCGCTCTGAATGAGAATCTCTCCGACGCGCCCTTCCGCGAGCACTTGGCCGCTGTCGGACACGATGCGAAGCTGATGGTTCGGCAACAAGCGGCCCGAGGAAATAAAGGAAACCGCGTTTGGAGATTGATCGACTTCGACAATAATTTTTCCGCGCCGCAGTCGCGCCGCATCTGCCCAGATTTTGCGCGGCCCTGTTCCGACGCGCACCTCGGACTGGGTCACGGCAAAGACGTTTTCCGCCATCGCGTACGACGAATGCAACGCGCCCTTCCTCACTCCGATGGCAGCGAAAGCGTTCTCGAACTCCTGCAGGCTGCTGGTCCGCACCGGCTCGGAGCAGTTGATCAACGCCCGCACCGACGACAAATCACAATTCGCCCAGCGTTCGCGCCGGGTTCGCCGCGGGGTGAACTGAAAGGCAAAGTTGGGCAGCCAGGCCAGCGTGCAGCGATAGTCGGTGATCGCGCGCAGCATCGTCTCCGGGTGCATGACCCACTCGAGCGGCGACTGCATGACCACCGGGATGTGACACACCATGGGCAGCATGAAGCAGGCGATCAGCCCCATGTCGTGATAGAGCGGCAGCCAGCTGTACACGCGGTCCTTGCGGTCGTCGATCTGCAGGGCTTCCGCGAGATGCGCAAGCTGGGTGAGCACCGCACCATGGGCCAGCGCCACTCCTTTCTGCAGTCCAGTCGTTCCCGCCGAGTGCTGGATGAACGCCAGACTCTCCGGCCCGATTCTCAACTCAGGAAGGTCCACATCCCGGTCGGATTCCGCGTTCAGGCGCACGACCGCTGACCGCTCGCCCAGCGCCACGTGCCCCAAAAGCTCTTCGGGAAACTCGTTATCGATGACGACCAGCTTCGCGCTGAGGTTGGCGGTCACGCCCGCCAGGCCCGAACGGTACTTGGCCGCTTCCACCTTGAAGTTGGGATAAGCCAGGATGGCGGGCACGCCGCCCAGCATCATCGCGCCCACAAAGACGGTCATCGCTGGAATCCCCTGCGGCATGAGGACAATCACGCGATCGCCCGACTGGACGCCGTGCGCCATGAGTTGCGCGGCCTGCGCGCGAGCTCGCCGCCGAAACTCCGCAAAGGTCACGTCCTCGTGCTCGTCTTCGTCGACCCACGCGGTCACGAACACGCGCTCGCCCGGCGCGGCATTCAGCGCATCAATCAGCGTGCGCAATCGGAGTGTGCGAAATCGGTTCACTTTCTGGCCATTCTATCGGTAGACTAAGCGGCTACATTCACAGCCGGGGGCCCAAATCGAGCCCGCCTCTGCGAAACATCGCCACACCAGCCCTGGTGTCGGTGACTCGGGTGACACTTTGCCGCAATGGGGCCTCTACATCCTGGTGTTCGTGGTCGAGGCTGCCATCTTCGCGAGCAGCCGATCGCGAAGCGTGCGGCAGGCCGCGCTCGTCGCCGGCAGCTACCTTCTCTACCTGACATGGGGACCCTGGTTCGCGGCTGTCCTGCTCATTTCGACCATCGTCAACTACCTGCTTGGAGAATGGCTGCGTCGAACACCGGCGGCGGCGGTGTTGTGGCTGGGCCTCCTGTTCAACCTCGCGCTGCTGGGCAGCTTCAAGTACTTGCCGGAAGCGGCCGTCCATCTTCCCTTCTCTTCGCTGCAAAGCTTCGCGCAGCTGGCGCTTCCGCTCGGCATCTCGTTCTGGACCTTCCAGGCGATGAGCTACCTGCTTGACCTTTATCGCGGCGAGGAACTTGACCCGTCGTTCGTGGAGTTTGCGCTCTACATGGCCTTCTTCCCGGTGACGATTTCCGGCCCGGTCTGCCGCATGCCGGAGATGCTTCCGCAGTTCCGCTCCGAAGACCGGGTTCCCCTGCGGGGCATGGAGGGCGGCTTGAGCCGGATCGCCATCGGCGTGCTGATGATGCAATTGGCTCGGCTCCTCGGTCACGGAATTCTGGCCGGCGACGGCATCGCCAGCGGCTTCGATCATCGCACGCACTGGACCGGCCCGGATGCCTGGTGCCTCGCCTTCGGTTACGGCCTGCAGCTCTTCTTCGACTTCGCCGGCTATTCTCATATCGCCATCGGCGCGGCAAGCGTGCTGGGAATTACGCTGCCGGAAAACTTCGCGCGGCCCTTCGCCTCGACCAGTCCATCGATTTTCTGGACCCGCTGGCACATGTCGCTGTCGTTCTGGATTCGCGACTATGTCTTTCTTCCCCTCGCGATGCTGCGCCGCGACCTCTGGTGGCGGCACCTGGCGCTGGTGATTTCGATGGTCGTGTTCGGCCTGTGGCACAAGGCGACGCTCCTGTTCGTACTCTGGGGCCTGTATCACGGCATGCTGCTCGTGCTTCATCGCCAGGTGCAACAGGTGCAGCGGAACCTCAGCCTGGAGCCCCCGCCGCGCCTGTGGCGGGCAATTTCATGGATGGTAACCATCGCGCTCGTCAGCGTGGGATGGATCTTCTTCCGCGCGGCCTCACCGACCGAAGCCCGCCAGATGCTGTCGGCTCTCGCCTCGCCCGCCAGCTATGGATCGCATGCGCTCAGCGGGAGCCTCTATCTCCTGGTGGCGGTGCTGGCGCTGGGCTATGCCTGCGTGATTTTCGGCGCCAACGTCCTGAGCCGCTCCTCTCCCACCGACGCAGCACCCACCGGGACGACGGCTATGGTTGCCTTCCTGGCTCGCAATCGCTGGGCATGGCTGCCGCCGCTGTATGCCTTGACCTTGCTCGCCGTTCTGATTGTGAACTTCACCCAGGGCGCCAGCAGCGCGCAGTTCATGTATCGAACGTTTTGAAATCACCGCCACGGACTTCCACGGACGATCGCGGATTATTCGAGTTGCGCGCCGTCCGGCGCGAACACCGGGAAGCCATCCCAGGGCTGCGCCATCTTCAATTCTTCCGCGGCAGCCAAGCGGTTGTAATGGAACAGAAAGAGCCCGTAGTTGTAGTGCAGCAACCGGTCGTTGGGTCTTTGGCCAATGGCCCATGCATACTCGGCGGCCGTCTGCGGCGGCGTTTCGAGCGAGGCATTGGCCTGGATCGCCAGCTTGAGTACCTGGTCGACGTGATTGATCTGGTTGGTGAACGGCGCTCTTTGCAGGCGCTCCAGCATCTCGCCGGCAATCCGCGAGCGATCCTGATTCGTGAAAGCCAGTCGGCGTTCACATTCAACTTGTGAGAGCACGTCATCGGCGAGCACTGGGCGCCCTGCCTGGGCGGGCAGCTTGCTCGCGATCTGCAGAAACATGGACTTCGCCAGCAGGTAGTTGCCTTCCGGCGTCAGGTGCACGTGCTCGTAGACCAACTCGCTGCCGGTGACTCCGTTCGGGCTGGCCTGGGAGAAGATCGCGTCGGCATCCACCAGCTCCGCGTCCTTCATCTGCGCGGCGACCGAGCGGTTCAGTTCGTTGATCCGGCTGTCGGCGCGAAAACGGAGCGTGTCAAGGTCGCGGGCCCGTTGAAAGTGCGGTTTCGCCGCGGCGTGGTCCCCCAGCATCCACAGAGATCGGGCAATCCGGAATTCCAGTTCGGCGTACTGGTCGTCGATCTTGAGCGCCGAGAGGTAGAGGCTCAGCGCATCGGAATAGGCTCGGGCATTCTCCTGAGCGGCGCCTTGTTCCACCAGGGAGGACCACGATTTCAAATCTGGTTCGCTCAGGCCCTCGCGATGCAAGGATGCGAACGGGGCGCAATCTTTCAAATTGGTCGCGACCGTGCTCACGATCACCCGCGCACCGGCCCGCCGGCCAACCGCAATCGTGTCCCGCAGGTTGCTTTCGAAGTTCCCGTAGGTGTGCTTCAGCAGGGGAAACGTCGCCGGGACCTGCTTGCCGAGAAACATCTCCATGCCGCCCCATTCGCGCTTCTGCGCGCCCAGTTGCGTCAGGAGTTGGCCAATCCGGGTGGAATGGACAAAGATGCTCGCCCGAATCACCGGCAAACTCATGGCGGACGAAGTGAGGGCGGTCCCGGGACCATAGGGCCCGACCACTTCATTATTTCCGGAATAAAGGATGAAAACGTCCGGCTGAAACCTCGCGAGCCCCTGCGCAATCGGCAGCGTCACGTGGGAGTTGATGGCCACGCTTCCGGTGTTCACTACTTCAAAATTCGTTTCGGGATAGCGCGCGCGCAGCATCACTTCCAGATACCGGCTGAAGGCATAGGCGGGATCCGGGTCGCCCATCGCGGCCGATTCTCCGAGCACCATAATCCGGTAGGTGCCCGGCGGCTTGGTGGCGGGAATCGAGTACACCTGCGGGGTCTTGATCATTCCCGGAGGAAAAAAAGGCGCTACAAAAAACAGGTTGTAGCAGGAGGCCGGTTGGCTGTGAACCGTGCAGGGCTCGGTGAGAGCGGTCGGGAATCCGACATGAGCAACGCGCAGAGCGCCTTCCACCACCGCGAGCATCGCAAGAAAAATAAAGAGCGTGCACGCCAGGCGGAAGAGGGTGCGGTGGCGCCATGGGCCGGCTATTGCGGCTGCGCCTTCGAGACATGCGGCGGGAGGTTGCGTAGTCTCGATGGTTGGATCGCCGAGGTTCGGGTTCGTCGCGATCTCCCTCACACTGGACATAAGCAACTCATGGAGCCTCGCCGCGCCTGCGGCATGGCCGTGGTGCAACGATGAAGTCAAGGGCAGAATCCGCAGCGCGTCCGTAGAGACGCGGCTTGCCGCGTCTGAGACGGGGCAAGCCCCGTCTCTACCCCGCTTGGGTAACCGGCAGGGCTACCGTGAACTGGGTACCTTTCCCCAGTTCACTGACCACCTCAATTTTTCCGTCATGCTCCTGCACGATGCGGCGCGCCAGCGACAGTCCCAACCCGGTGCCATTGCCCTTGGTGGTGTAGAACGGACGGAAGATGCTGGGAAGATGATGGGGGGCGATGCCTCGTCCGTTGTCGGACACCGAAACGGTCGCGAACTTTCCCTGCCGGCCCATGTCCACCACCACTCGTCCCTCGTGATCGATCGCCTGCACGGCATTGATCAGCAGATTGAGCAGCACCTGGTGCATCTGATCGCTGTCGTGCTCGACTTCCAGAGGCGCATCCGCCCGGTGGAACTCGATCTTGATGGGCTTGGAGAGAACCTGCTGCCGGGCGAGCATGACCGCATGCTCCACGGTCGTGTTCAGATCGCTGAGCCGGATCTCGGGAGCACGCGGGCGGGCGGTCTCCAGCAAGTCGGTGAGAATGCGATTGATCTGTGCGATCTCCAGCCGGATGTCTTTCACCACTGCCTTTGCCGGACTGGAGGCGGGCAGGTCCCGGCCAACGATCTCGATGACACCGGCGATTCCGGCCAGGGGATTGCGGATTTCATGAGCTAAGCCGGTTGCCAGTTCTCCCAGCGTCGCCAGGTGCTCGGCGCGGGACATTTGCGTGCGATGCAGATGCTCAATCTCTTCCCGGCTCTCGCGGAGCTGCACGACCATCCGGTTGAAGTTGCGCCCCAGGTCTCCGATTTCGTCATTGCGTCGATCGAACGAGACTGCGGCGTGCAAATCCCCGTCACCCACCCGCGAAATCTGTTCCTGCAGTTGGACCATGGGGCGCTGAATCAGGTAGGCCAGCACGACGATCAGCACCGCGCAGATCACCACCGCTCCCGCGCCGGCGACGACCAGCACCGCATGCCGTTCCGGATCGCGCAGCGATACCGTCGAAACCAGGAACAGCAGCAGTCCATTCAGCAAGACGAACACTACCGGCAGCACCGCCTTGATCTGCCAGTTCACCCGCACCGAGCGAAATACGCTCTCTTTTGGCGGCGATGAAACGTTGGAGGCCGCGTGCCGGTGGTCGACCTCTGCCAATTTTTCCTCCATAGCCTTCTCTTCCATCAACGGCGGGAGTGTGGCTCGCGACATCATTCTGGAACTGACTTCAGGCATAGGCATGTAATCCGGGCAACAGATAGGTGACTCCGAAAAACGTAAACATCACGACCATGAAACCGAGAATCGCGAAGTAGGCCGCGCGCCGCCCTCGCCAGCCGCGCGTCACCCGCATGTGGAGATAGCCGGCATACACCAGCCAGGTAATCGCGGCCCAGGTCTCTTTCGGGTCCCAACTCCAGTACGCGCCCCAGGTGCGATTGGCCCAGTACGCTCCGGCGGCGATCATCAGCGTCAGCAGCGGGAACGCGATGCAGATGGTTTTGTAAGTAATCCGATCCAGGTTCTCCGCGCTGGGCAGGGCGCGCTCGAGATCCGCTCTCCTCCACAACAGCAACAGGTACATGAGGGAGGTGAAGATTCCTCCGACCAGGCCGGAAAGAATGAATGGACTCGCGGCCAGGCTGGTGGCATACAGGCCTTCGGCATCCAGAGACGCATATTGCCCGTTGCGCGTGCGAAGCAGGAAGGTGAGCAGCGCCAGCACCTGCAGCAGGATGCTCAGGAACACCGCGCGATTGGCCAGCACCAGGAAGCGTTCATCTTTTTTGGCGCGCGCCAGAAGATACAGGGCGAAGGGCGCCGCCACGGCGAAGGCCACCAGCAACATCAGCCATCCGAGGTCGGGAATGGTCACGAACAGGCGCACGCCCCGGGAAATGAACACCTCCGACTTCTCCTCGGCGTTCCAGGCCGCTACGTTCAGTCCGCCCCATTTTTCAAACCGGGTCAGGATTCCGGCATAAATACCGATGGTGGCCAGGCTGGTCGCAGCGAGAAAGGTTTCCGTCGGCAGGCGATCCTGGATGAGGAACATCATGGCCAGCGCGAAGCTCAAGGCGCACGCCGCATAGGCCAGCATGGCCAGGGTCACGTGCACATGCAGCCAGGTGGACTGCAGCGCCGGCACCAGCGGCCGAACGTCGGTGCGAAGCAGCTGCATCAGTACGACGCCGACGATGGCGACCGGCATGGTTACGGTGCCGATGACCTTCACGCCATACTTCTTCTCCGCGACCAGCGTGAGTACCGCGAGCATCCACACGAAACTGAGCAGCATCTCGTAGATGCTGGCAAACGGCGGATGGCCGGCTTCGTACCAGCGGTGCGCGACCGCCCCGGTGTTGGCGGCCAGGCCCGCCCAGGTGGCGTAAGAAGCAAACGTCAGGTAGGACTCGGTGCCGGTGATGCCGAATCCCAGGTCGAGCGTGGCTGCTCCGACATAAAAAATCAGCGCGGCATAGAGAAGATTCGTGTCGGTGAGCAGGCTCCCGGTCTTGACGACATTCAGAAAGGCCATCAACAGCAGAAACGCAATTCCCAACCCCACCATGGAAATCAGCGTCGAACCACTGGCGGTCGGCTGTTCTACGCGGGCACGCGCCATTTTTCTCATCTCCCCTGGCCGCATTACTTGGCGGCGATGGCTAGCAACTCTTCGGGCTCGCGGTCCTTGGCTTCGAACCGGAGCTTGCGTTGTTCTTTCAGTTCCTCGGAAAGCTTGCCGCGCAGTTCTTCAAAGTGGGCTTCGAAGGCATCGCGATTCCGGTTGGCGATACCGCCCACCCAAAGCGCGGGCCGCCCCGCGGCGTCTTGCACCGGCACCGCCCAGATGCGAACGTGCGAGATATAGAAAACAAGAGTAAGCCCGATTCCCATCAGCACAGCCCCGGCCCATACCCCCCACTGGCCGGGTTCATGCGAAACTTCGAGCCCGGTGAAATAACCCATCTTGAGATCCTTGGGATCGAACCGGTAGGGCGAGGCCGCGTTATCGGCAATGCCTTCGATGGCAGGAATCCAGTAGTTGAGCTGCTTTCCGCTTTTCTTCGAGGCGACCACCAGCCGCACCGCCGGGTTCTGCACGTCTTTGGAGCGGGTGTAGACCTGGCCATCGCGCACGACATAGTCGGGAATGAACTCGGCCAGCTGCACGGTGGTGTCGGCATCCAGGGTCTCAGCCTGGTTCGGCTCCAGGGTAAGTTCACGAGCCTGACCTTGGCCATCGGCCGGCATGGCCGTGAGCAGCAACTGGTCGACCTTGTCGGTCGTGCCATAGCTGGCCTGGTAGAAGCGGACTCCCTTGTAGACCAGCGGATCGTTGACCACGATCTCCTTGCGCTCGACATCCTGCCCGTCGCGCACGACGGCGAGCTTCGACCACCATTTTTTCGGCGTGCCATCGGCGTAGCGCTCCTGCCCGGCGCTGTCGCAACGGATGGCGAAGGGCAAGGCGCGATGCGCACCATCATGCATTTCGATCTGGTTGGATTGCTGGCCCTGGTTGAGGCTCATGAAGCCGCGCCAGCCCCACATCGCATCGATAATGCCGCCCAGGAAGATCAGCAGCAGGCTGGCGTGCACGATGTACACCGCCATCACCGAGATGCGGTGGCGCTCGGAAAAAATCGAAGAGCGCCCATCGCGCTCGACGCGCTGCGAGGAGAAGCCGATGCGCTCGAGGGCGCGCTCGAATGCTCGCAGCCCAGTCTCTTGGTCGGGCACCGCCACCTGCACTTGCGACCGCAGCGTCTTGCGAAAACTCTCGTCGGGATATTTATAAGGGCGAGCAAAGAAGCGCCAGGCGTTCGGGAACCGATCGACGGAAGCGGCCACGATGCTCAGGCTGACCAGCACCAGCAGCGCTACAAACCACCACGAGTGAAAAACGTCGGTGAGTCCAAGTGCATCGAAGATGCGCAGCATCTGGGGGGAGTAAGCCCGCTGCAACTCATCGGCCTCGGTCACCGGCCTTTGTAAGACGATCGTGCCTAGCGCCGAGACGATGACCACCAGGATCAGCAGAACCACACCCGTCTTGATGGAACTGAGCGTTTGCCACGCTTTATGGCGAATTGACCCGAAGCCCGCAGCCATAGTTCTGAATCCCCCAAGCGGGATTTGCACGTGCAGAACCACAACGCGCGGGTGCTGGCAACCCACGCAATTTGTGCAGATTAGCTGCGATACCGGCGGATCGCGGCGCCCTCGGCTTGGGCTAAAACACTCAGGCTCAGCAGCCTCCACGGGGAATTCACCCACTGTTCGCCGGCTTTGCCGCAGTGTTCGCTCGTCTGTTCGCCTCAAGGAATGGTTCTGCGGATTGCTACGTCGCGGGTCATTTCACCGAAGCAGTGGGGGAGATTGCCCACGAGGTTGACTGCCCGGGTGTCAGATCCTCCCGCGCCTGAGCGCCGCCGAGCTTGAGAAAGCCCATGCCAGCAAACACTTACAACCCGGGCGAAAGAGATTCGCGAGTTGGCAGATTTGCGGACAGTGCCGTGCATAGGTATTGCCGGAGGAATCCGGAACGTGGCTGTCGAAAGAATCAATTCGAACCTCCAACTCGCAATCATGAACCTGCGGCTGAAGGTTCTGGTCCCCCTTGCGATGGTCGTATTCGTAGCCCGGCCGCTGTCGTTCGCGGGAACCCATCCGGTTCCTCTGGACAAGAACGCGGACACGGCGAAGTGCCTGGAGTGCCACGAAGACAAGACCAAAGGGAAAGCGGTTCACTCCGCCATCGCCATGGGCTGCACGACCTGCCACGAGATTCGCGTCAACCGCGATATCACGCGGGTCAAGCTGACGACTACGACGGTCTCCGGCTTGTGCTTCACCTGCCATGCCGATAAGAATCCGGACGACCTGAAGGGGACGGTGCATTCGCCCGCGGTTCGCGACTGCGTCAAGTGCCACGACCCGCACGCGACCGAGAACAAGTATCAACTGCTGAAGCCCGCGTCAGGTGGACCGAACGAGAACCTCTGCCTCAGCTGCCATGAGGTTGGCGTACGTGTTCCGGAGAAGGGCAGCCGCCATGCCGCGCTCGACATGGGGTGCGACACCTGCCACGTCACCCACAAGACCGGCCCGGCCGGGAAAGAAGATTTCGATTTTCATCTGGCCAAGGCGAGCCCGGCACTGTGCCTCGACTGCCATGACGCCAAGGATGCGAACCTGCAGAAGGCGCACCAGGATCAGCCCTTTGCATCGGCGAACTGCATCCAGTGTCACGATCCGCACCAGTCCGATAAACCAAAGCTCTTGCAGAAGTATGCCCACCCTCCCTTCGCCGACAAGACCTGCGAGATTTGCCATGCGCCGGCCAAGGACGGCAAGGTCGTGCTCACCCAGGCAGACGCCAAGTCCTTGTGCGTGACCTGTCACGACGAACAAGCCAAGAAGATTGAAAGCGCCAAGGTGCAGCACCCCGGAGCCCAGGGGGATTGCACGACTTGCCACAACCCGCACGCCGGCAAGACGCCAGGCTTCCTGCAACCCGACCCGGTGACGCCGTGCCTGTCGTGCCACTCCGATCAGGCGGACCAGATGAAGAAGGCGCACCTGCATCAGCCGGCGTTCCGGCAAGGCTGCGCGACCTGCCATGAGCCGCACGGCGGCGAGAACGAGCACCTGCTCCGCGCCAAGACGACGAACGCGCTCTGCCTGGAATGCCATGGGCCCGATTCGAACCCGCAGAAGCTCGAGTCCGAGCATGTAGTGAAACTCTTTAACGGGAGTGTCCGGGTTCCCGAAGATTACTTCACCAAGAACAAGGTCCCGGTGCTGCCGTTGAAATACGGGCGCGGGCATCCGGTCGACGGCCATCCGATCTCGGACGTCGCTGATCCAAGCGACGTCACCAAGCTGCGCGCCAAGATCGACTGCCTGACCTGCCACCAGCCGCACGCGTCGGCACAACCCGACTTGCTGGCCAGGGACCAGGTGAACAATATGGCTTTCTGCGCAACCTGCCATACGGATCTGACCAAGCGGTAATGCGCATGAGGAGAGGAATGACCATGTCTGCTGCTGAACGCTCGATGAGCCATCGCAAGACGATGCTGCCAGTCCTGGTCTTGCTTGGCCTGACGCTCCTCGCTCCCCAGTCGGTGTTCGCCGGGAAAAAGAAGAAAGCGGACGCCGAGCCGAAGAAGGCCCCGGTCATCGACTACTCGAATATCGTGTGGCCCAATCCGCCCGCGATTGCGCGGGTCAGGTACCAAGCCTTCTTTGCGGCACAAAAAGTCTCGCAGCTCGATACCAACAGCAAGAAGCAGAAGTGGATGGATCGGCTCGCGGGCACGCAACCCGCCAATGAGAATGCGAAAGTCCTGTTTCAGCTGGCCGAGCCTTACGGGATGGTGGTCGATTCCAAAGGCAGCCTGTACGTGGCCGATCAAAAAGTTGGCGCGATCTTCATCTTCAACACAGAAACGCGCGACGTGGACCTGATCAAGAACAAGGTGCAGGCCCATTTTCAACGCATCATCGGACTGGCCATGGACGATGGGGACCGCTTGTTCGTCTCCGACCCCGGGCTGCGGCACATCCTGGTCTTCGACGCGACCCACAAGGCGGAGGACGTCATTACCGACGGGCTGGTGGAACCGGGCTGCCTGGCCATCGACCGCGAGAACCGGCTGCTGTATGTCTCCGACGTGGACCTTGACCAGGTCCTGGTCTACGACGCGGACACGCTGAAACTGAAGCGGAAGATGGGCACTGCCGGCCACAAGCACGAACTCACGACGCCGGGCGACTTCGCGCGCCCGGGCGGGCTCGCGGTCGACGCCGACGGCAATCTGTACGTGGCCGACACGCTGAATAATCGCATCGAAATCTTCGACGCCGATGGAAAGTTCGTGAGCATGTTTGGCAAGCCGGGCGACGGGCCGGGATACTTTGCCAGGCCCAAGGGGGTTGCCATCGATAGCGACGGGCATATCTGGGTCGCCGACGGCGTGCAGGATCGCGTGCAGGTCTTCAACAAGGAAGCGCAGCTTTTGATCAGCTTCGGAGGCCACGGACTTCTGCCCGGGCAATTCCAGGGACTGGTTGGCATTGCGACCGATCCCAACAACCGCGTCTTCACCTCCGAGATCTACCCGGGGCGGGTTCAGCAGTTCCGCTACGTGACCGACGAGGAGGCGAGCCAGCTTCGCAAGGAGCGCGAAGAGCAACGGCAAAAGAAGATCGGTAGCTCGGAGAAAGAGCCTCCGCCGTCGCAGGCCAGCACGGCGACTCCCGGCGCTACGCCGCAAAAGTAACCAAGTCCGGATGCATCAGGCGCGCCCGATTCCGCTGAAAAACGCAACCGGAACCGGCTTGCACTTTCTGCCAGAGCCGTGGCCTGACCCTCCCGATGTATTTCGCAACACCTACTGCTGCACAACGATACGACTGCGGAATTTGACCAAGCCGAAGATCGGTCATTGGTGTTTTCCCGCAGTTCAATCATTCCCGGAATGGGATGAAATTGGGTTTCAGTGCAGCAACCGGCTTTCCCTTCAATGGCTTCGGGGCAGTGAGGGAGGGTCGCCGAAGCGCACAAGATTCGGGCAGACAGTTGCACAAATGGGGGTGGAGGGGCGGTTGCGGACCGCGCCCTGGCGCGATCCGCGGTCATCGGCCTAAGCCTCTGGAGTTCAGATAATGTCGTACCCATTCATGGAGGTCCTTAAACGTATGAAGAAAGCGATGTTAGTCGCGATGTTTATTCTCGCAGTCGCTGGCTTTGTGATGGCGCAGAACTGGTCGTCGACGGTTGACGTACTGGGCGCCCACAATAACGGCGGCCGCGGTTGTGCGGGCTGCCATGCTCCTCACAGCGGCTCGTTCGGCTCAGGTCATGGCGGCAAGGCGGATGCGGGCAGCTACGCTCTGTGGGGGCAGGACGCCAGCCCTCTGTACGGCAAGAGCATCGCATTCGGCGATGAAGGCAGCTATGTGGAAGTGCTGCCCAATGGCATTGCCACGGGAAGCCAGGAAGTTGGCGGCATTCTGCTTTGCCTCAGCTGCCACGACGGCAATGTCACCGCGAGCAACATGATGGTCAATCAGTCATATGAGCAACGGATTGGCCTTCTGACCAACACGGCCTATGGCAACCAGCCGATTCCCACCTTGCTGGGGAACGACGGCACGACCGCAGGCAATTACACCAACGATCACCCCGTGGGACAGAATGCAACCATCCGCGCCGGCAACGGCCTGGTGTTTGCCAATGGCAAGTTCACGGTCACGGCGGGATCTCCCTACGCGCAGTTTGTGGCCAACTATGGCTGGCCCGCACTGGCGCCGGGCAAGTGGTCCAATCCCTATGCGGTGAACGCGGCTGGCCAGGCGTATGTGCTGTGCACCACCTGCCACAACCAGCACGTGATGACCGTGTACACCTCCTCGGCGGCGAGCCCGATCGCGGGAGACGGCGGCGGCAAGTACTATGCCACCTTCTTCTTCATCAACGGCCCGTACAACCCGAACATCAACAACGTGGCCAACACGGCGGCTCCGTCGACGGCGCAATTCTGCCGGCAGTGCCACTTTGGCGAGGCGAACGAAGCCAACAATACCAACAACATCAAGACCGTGTTCCAGTAGAAATAAGCGATGTGCCCCGGGGGAGAGATTGGCTCTCCCCCTTTTTTCCCAGCGAGGATTTATGAAACACCAGCTCACCCTTTGCGCAGCCTTATTGGCAGCATCGATGGCGGCCTCGGCCCAGGTCGCGTCGCACGTTCCGACCCCGGCATCCAAAAGCGCGCCTGCGCCAGCCGCCCCGCTGCAGTTGAGCGACAAGCCGGTGGCGCGGGTGAATGGCGCGGTGCTGACCGACCGCGACCTGCTGCGCGAGATGTATGCCATCTTCCCCTACGCCCGGCAGCACAACGGATTTCCAAAAGCGCAGGAAGCGTCCATCCGGCAGGGCGCGCTGGAGATGATCATCTTTGAGGAGCTGGTGTACCAGGAAGCCGGGCGGCGCAAAGTTACCATTCCAGCCGCGCAGATCAATCGCGCCGAAGCGGAATTCCAGAAGCAATTCAATACTCCGGATGAGTACCAGCAATACCTGCAGTCGGAAATGGCGGGTTCCGAGCGCCAGCTGCGTCATCAGATTGAACGCTCGCTGCTGATCGAGAAAGTTTTGAAGGCTGAGGTCGAAGACAAGTCGGCGGTCTCGCTGGCCGAGGTTCGCGCGTACTACGACGGGAATGGGGCTCGCTTCCAGTTGCCGGAGTCCTTCGCGTTTCAAAGCATTTCCATCGTGCCTCCGCTCAAGCCGACGGCAGAGCAGGCCAAAGACGCTCAGAAGCGCGCCAACGAAGCCCTCCAGCAAGCCCAGGCTGCGACGAGCTACCAGGATTTCGGACTGCTCGCGGAGAAGCTCTCCGAGGACGACTATCGAGTCAACATGGGCGACCACAAAATGGTGAGCCGCGATAAGCTGCCCCCGCAGGTGGTGAAGGCGCTGCTGGCGATGCCGGCGGGACATGTAAGCGGCTTGGTGCAGATCGAGTCCGCCTATACCATCCTGCGGTTGAATGCGCACACGCCGCCGCGGAAGCAAAGCTTCGAGGAAGTGAAGAACGACCTGCGGACCGAGCTGCAAAAAGCCAAGTACGAAAAGCTGCGCTCGGGCCTGGCCAAGCAGTTGCGTGCCAAGGCGAAGATCGAAGTCGTATAAGGGTCCGAGCGCTGACCTGCCGAGCCTCACGTGGTTCTGGCTGGAAGGCGAGGCTATCTCAGGGGAATGATCGGGCCGGCAGTTGATGCCTTCGTTATGGCCTGCTTGCGCGAATCATCCCGTTGATCTTTAAGTATTGCGCCCTGACGCCGTGCCAGGGTTGGAGCGTAGTCGCCGCTTCTCAACATCCATCAAGAGTCCGGGCCACTTCACCACAGCGGTATCGTGGCCGGAAGCGTCCATGTTGATTCAGTGATGTGCCCCGCCGCGAGGGGTGTAGGCGATCATGCCGCCACGATACGGAACTGGCCGGGAAGGAAACCCATGCCCGTAATAACCCCAAGGATAGCCGCGATCGTGGTAGTAGCCGGGGTAGCCAAAAAAGAAACTAAACGAGGGGCCGTAGAAATACGGGTATCCCCAATACGGGTAATAGTACGAGTAGAAGGGGAGCGGGTAGGAAATGTAGTAGGGGTACGGATATGGCGGAGGAGTCGGAGCCGGATGAACCACTACCGGCTGGGACGGTATCTGAGCAGGCGGATAATCGGTGGACTGCACGAAGCGGAACGCGTCGGGCGCGTCGTTCGTTTCAATCGTCGCCGGGGCGGTAATTTCGAACGTCAGCAGGGTTTCGGGTTCCACCACCGTCGGGTAGCCTCTGGTCAGCAGGACGCCCAGGGTGCCGGCTGCCGCTCCTGCTGCCGCGCCGATCGCCGCGCCCTTGCCGTAAGCAGCCGCTGCACCGACAGCCGCGCCGAGCCCCGTTGCACCGGCGACAACTGCGACATCACGCCCTGCCGATGTCGGAGCGCTGCGAAGCTGCAACTGCGACTGGATTGGCACCGTTTGGCCATCCACGAGGGTCAGCTTGGTCAGCGTGATTCCCAGACGTGACACCCCAGACAGCTTGCCCGCCTTCTGTACCTCCACCACGCGACCGGCCGCGGTCTGGCCGTATCGCGCCACCACGATGCCCAGCACGATCACGGGTTGGGTAAGCGTAGCGGAGAAAACGTCCCCGACCTTATTGTGGTCGGAAGAGAGCGGTTCACTGATGCGAACCGTCAAAATCGTCCCCGGCTTCGCAGTTAACGGCGGCGAAACCATGGGCGAGTCCTGCGCGAACACCATGCCGATTAAGCACAGCAAGGTCACTACCATGGTCTTCGAAATAGGAGTCAGGTTCATAGCCGCGCTGCTTTCCCCCGAGGAACTATTTTAGCGTTCGATCCCCGGAATGACACGCGAACAAATGGCGCACCCTGTCGGCAAGGAGTCTCTTCTTCAAGAATGGTTGACGCCGGCACACTCCGCCAAATACTTTGATCCGACATCCCTCTGGCCGTGAAAAGGGAGGGTTCGATGAAGCCTAGGACGCAGTTGTTGTTGGTCTTGGCAAGTGCGGCGGTGTTCGGCCTCGCGATTCATTCATCTCGGGGGCAAACTCAGCCGCAAGCTCCCGAGGCGCCGGCTGGGTTTGACGACCAGAGCAACGGCTTTTCCGATCCGGATCGGCGCAATGCGGACCAGAAGGTTTTCGAGGAGGTCGAGCACATCGCGCCTGAGGGACTGGGGCCGCTCTATAACGCGCAGTCGTGTCGCGAGTGTCACCAGACTCCGGTGTCGGGAGCAGCCAGCCAGGTCAGCGAATTGCGGGTGGGCCACGTCGACTCCCATGGATTCTTTCAGAGTCCTGAGATCCCCATCAATCACGGTTCGGAAGTGATCAAAGATCGAACGCTGGTAAATGACCGCACCATCTGTGCGCAGATTCAAGAGCACGTCCCGGAAACGGAGACGGTGCGGACCACTCGACTCGCGACCAACATATTGGGCGATGGCTACGTGGAAGCGATTCCAGACGCAACTCTGCTGGCGATCCGGAAACAACAATGCAAGGCTTCGCTAGGAAAAATCTGCGGGCAGGCGGTGAAGGTTCCCGTGCCGGAGAGCGAGGGAAAGGATCGCATCGGCCGCTTCGGCTGGAAAGATCAACAGGCCAGCCTGCTGGGCTTTGCCGCGGACGCTTATTTAAACGAAATGGGGATCACAAATGGCCTGCTCAAGACGGAGGTGACGACCATCTGTAATCCGCCTGTGAGTACGCAGGCGCCCAACAAAGACCCGATGAAAATCACCGAGCCCAATAGCCTCCCCGACCCGGCGGACAACAATCTGGAAGACATCGATCACTTTGCCAGCTTTATGCGTTCTCTGAAAGCGCCGGCGCGGGACGATATCGTCGGGGCCACGGGTGAAGCAAAACACGGAGCGGAACTATTTAGCAGGATTGGCTGTGCCACTTGTCACGTCGAAACCATCGTGACGGGGACGAGTCCGGCGAGTGCGGGAGGTCCCGGCCTGCACCTGGAGGCCGTGGAGAATCGCACGATCCACCCTTACAGCGACTTTCTCTTACACAACGTGGGCACCGGAGATGGGATCGCCATTGCGGTGGTCGAGCATTTTGGCCGCGAGCGGGTACAAAAGCGCTTCCGGGAGGAAAAGGCGGCAGGGGTGGCGAACGAACCGACTGAAGACGAGTGCAGCGAAAGCTACCAAACCGCCATCGCCGAAGGAGAAAAACATCCCAACCTGGTGCGCGACACCCTGTGCGCGCGGGATAAGATCAGGACGGCACCGTTGTGGGGACTGCGGATCCGCTCACGCCTGATGCATGACGGAAAGTCGGTGCAAATCAATGATGCAATCCGCCGCCATAGCGGGGAGTCGGCGAACGTGACGCAGAAATTCCTGAAGCTGAAACCGGAAGATCAAAAGGCGTTGCTCACGTTCTTGCGATCGCTGTAGGAGCAGAGATTGCGGTATCCGAACCAGGAGTTGGGCTGGCCAGGAGCCAGCCCAAACCGGTGGGGATTGATTTCAGCTTCCGGATTTAGCGGGGACGTTGGTCGTGCCCGTGATCCTCATGCCCCTCGCCCTCATGACGCGCATTTTCGTGAGGGTTCCCGCCGCCGTGCGGACCGGCGTCATACCCGCGGCCATTGTCGCGGGGCCCGGCGCTTTGCGGACGATCGTCCCGGCCATGGGCATCGTAACCGGGTTGGGACGAGCGGCCGCGGTCCATCTCGTCGCGCGGCATCGGACGATCGTTGGATCGGCCACGATTTTCCGGCCGCGGCGCCGGACCAGCTTCTTGATGGCCAAAGGGCGATCGGTCATCGCGGGCGGGCACTACTCTGGGGCCGTGGAATTCTCCCGGACGCGAGGTGGCGGCGACGTCGGGCCGGCCGTGATTTTGCGATGCCAGAAACCCGCGATTGCGGCCAGCATCGCGCTCATGGTTGCGCTGCGGGTTGGTCGCTTCAAAGTGGCGTTCGCGATCCCACGTTTCCTGCTCGCGGTTCGGGCGGGCGTTGATTCCGCCGCGGCCGCCGTTGTAGCTGATGCGGTTCACGGTCACGTTGTTGATGACGGTCTTGTTGTACACGCGAACGTTGGTGATGTTGACGTTGTTCACGGTGCGGT
>Ga0126373_10000316_pt1 | contig 31869 bp, 33 predicted proteins | sample PanSoiMetPlot_11_FD_92545 | JGI IMG/M metagenome (GOLD analysis project Ga0126373, IMG submission 92545) | Tropical forest soil microbial communities from Panama - MetaG Plot_11 | ecosystem: Environmental > Terrestrial > Soil > Tropical forest > Bulk soil | place: Panama | collected 2016-02-17 | reverse complement strand
CAGCGACGACGTCAAATCCTGGCTCGAATCCACGATCAGGCAAGAGATCCACCTCTGCCCATCAGCCCATGCCTGCGCCTCCGGATATATCCAGAGCACTTTCATCGTTGCGGTCACCTTCGAGCGATCCACGTCGGCCACGATGCTGGCTCTGCAGCCAGGCAGCGCTTGCGCCCGGAACGCGGTTGGCCCCGGATACACCGAACCTGAGACAGGCAGCCGCGCTATGACTTGAGCGTTGTGCGAGCTCGTACATGGAACGGCCGTCACCTGCGTCAGGCCGACGGTGGGTTGGTTGCCCGACGGGTTCTGGAAGCAATCCCCGGCACGCAGGGAGAAGACACCGAGGTGGCCGTTCTTGGTGATCTGGCCCGAAGTTGCCGATCGGTGCGCGGCCGTCAAGGCGCTGACTGCTACCGCCGTTGCGATTCCCACAAGCCAAAGTCCGGATAGGCACAGCCCGGCAATCGCAAACCCCTTGCCTCCTTGCGGCCGGACGCGAAGTCTCCGCAGCGCCACAATGCCGAAGATCACGCTCAGCAGGACGCCGCCGAGCAGCCCCAGAACGAACGAGGCGATTGCAAAGCCGTTAGTGCCCGGTGCTGGCTGCGGCGGAGGGTCGTAATAGGCACCAGGAGTCAGCGGCGGCGCGACCGGCAACGTGCTGCCCGCAGGCGTGTCGTCGTGCACCCAAAGTTGCCATCCTGGCGGAGGCGGCGGCCAAGAAGGATCGGGTCGCCAGCCGGGGGGCGGAACGAATCCGTCGGGCACAGGCGGCCAGCCGGGTGGCGGATTTAGACGGTATGCCAAGGGGCGCATCCCTCTCATGGCGCGGGTGGGACCACGGTATCGGCGACGCAGCGCGCCGACGGTGGTGTTCAATGTTCCGGTTAAACACGGACCGGACGACTAACCCGTGGCTGTGCGCAGGTATCGCTCGGCGTCGGTCGCGAGTTCGCGCACCACTTCGGCCGCTGGGGTGATCGCGGTCACTGCAGAAACTGACTGTCCTGCATAAAGTGCCATTGCCTCAATGTGTCCCCGTGTTTCGCGGCTCGGCGGCTGTATTGCGAATCTTGGAATCGCAAACGGTTCGCCCGTTCCGCTTACCTCGCCCGCGTACTCCTCCTCAAGCGCTTCTGCGGCCAGCACGGCAGAGCGCAGGACACGGTGCGGCGCGTCGGGCCACCAGACACTGAACGCCTGTGTCAGCACGGTGTCGGCCGCATCGGCCCGGACCAGCGCCTCCTTGTAACCGGTGTGAGCACCTGACTCGGGTGTTGCGACAAACCGCGTGCCGACCCGGGCCGCCGCTGCGCCAGCGGCAAGCACCGCCGCGACGCCGCGGCCGGAACCGATGCCGCCCGCAGCAATTACTGGGACTTTCACGGCGCCCAGAACCGCGTCGAGCAGGGGCAGCACGCCAAGGCTTCCACGCACGTGACCACCAGCCTCGACGCCTTGGGCGATGATCAGGTCGCAGCCCGCGTCGGCTGCTGCGATGGCCTCGTCGCGCGAACCAACTTGCCACGCAGCGAGTGCCCCGCCGTCATGGGCGACCCCTACCAGGACCGCATCGGGCTCGCCCCAGAACCACTCGACTAACTGGACGCGATGAGCGACGGCTTCCAGGACGGCGCGGTCGAAGAACGGCATGAGGAAGTTGACCCCGAACGGCTTGCCGGCAACTTTGGCCGCCATAGTGTCGATGTCAGCATCAAGGTCAGCTGCAGCGGCTGTGAGCATTCCAAGTCCGCCCGCCTGGGACACGGCAGTCGCCAGTTCAGCCGTCGAGGCAGTGCCCATCCCGGCTTGCTGAATTGGGACTTCGCAGCCGACGAGCTCGGTGAACCGCGTGCTAATCGTCATCGAGACAGACTCTAAGTCAGAACGACGTTCATGGCGCTCACGCCAGATGACGCCGGCCAGCGCACCCAGCATGATCACCACGCCGATGGCAATCAATAGGGTCATGATCGCGAAAACAACGCCGATCGACCCGTACTTGTTGTAATCCGAAGTGATTGTGCTCGAAAGGGTCAGTCTGAATACGATCACCATCCCAAGCCAGCAAATGCCAGTGGCTAGCGCGGAGGGAAAAAGCTTCCGCCATCCAAGCCTGCCGGCCAGCAGCAACCACATCGAGAACCACCAGAACGCCGTCCCTCCGATTAGCGCAACCAGTCCGACCAGCACGGGTCCGCCGATGTTACTAGCCGCTGGCTGCAGCCACTCGGTGAGCGCCGCTGCGCCTATCGCCGCCGCAAGCCACACGATACGGATCGGCGTGTGCCGGATTCCGCGGCCTTCGACCTCGAAAACTCGCTGGTACAACTCCTGAATCGCGGCAGCCGCAGCGATGCCGCCGAAAATGAAGAAGACCCAACTCACCCCGCTGATTGCGGTAGAGGCCGAGGCCGGCGCGGTGAGGGCTGCCCGAACTGCATGGGCGGCTTCGCCAGTCAGGCCGTATCGCTTGATGAAGGCGGAGGCATTGTTCCTGCCTATCAGGGTCTGGAGTCCAAGCAGGAATGGGACGAAGCAGAGCAGAAGTACGGCTGCGAACAGCATCCCGCGGTTGATGACGTCAGCAGCCTTGAGCCGCCGTGCCAAGGACGACTGTTGCCAGTGCTCGACGCGGCCCTGGGTCGCCTGCACCCGGCGGAGAAAAACGGACTGCTGCCAGCGCTCCTTGCGGCTCTGGTCGCTACGCACTCTTTCCTCCGCTAGAGATGACGTGCTTTCAATGCTGCCGACCCATCCGGTACCCGCATCACCCGTGGTGGGCGAGCTGGGCAGACACCGCCGCGAACTGACGCTTACAACGCCAAGCCAGGCAATCTACGCAGCTTTTCCGCCTACGGGGGACCCTCCCGACTCGACCGGCTACTCTCCGGCTGTGGCGCGATCCCGAGAGCAGATGCAGATCAGGTCTGGTCGTACGTCAGGCGCTAGGGATCACCATATACAGGATTTGTTGCATAACCTGCTCAGCGTGAACCGCCGTCAACCTCCGACCAAATGCCAGTCGGCATTCAACAGCGGGGAGCCGCGGCGGTGAAGACGATCATCCTTTCCGGCGCTGTGGCGCTGGTCTTCGCCCTGCTAGGAACGCCGCTATTCATCAGGCTCATGCGCCGGCTCGGCTACGGCCAGCCCATCCGGGTCGAGGGTCTCAAGTCGCACGAGAGCAAGCGCGGCACCCCCACGATGGGCGGAGCGGTCTTCGTCGTCGCGTCCCTGGTGGGCTATTTGACCGGGCATGCTCTGACCGACACTGGAGTGACCGCCTCGGGCTTGCTGGTGCTGATGATGATGACCGGCCTCGCGCTGGTCGGATTCGTCGACGACTTCCTAAAGATCTTCCGCCAGACCAGCCTGGGATTGCGGAGCCGGGCGAAGGTGGCCGGGCAGATACTCGTCGCGGCCGTGTTCGCTCTGGAAGTGCTGAAGCGTCCTGACATTTTCGACCTGACCCCCGCCGATGCACGGCTATCGTTCCTGCGAGATTTCGGCCCGGTCCTCGGCACGCTGCCGTTCGTAATCTGGGCCGTGATCATGACGGTCGGCGCATCCAACGCGGTGAACCTCGCCGATGGCCTCGACGGCCTGGCGACCGGCTCGACGATTGTGGTGCTGGCCGCCTATGTGCTGATCGGGGTCTGGCAGCAGCGCAACCTGTGTACCAGCCCATTCTTCCTGTCGCAGCAGTGCTACCACGTACGCGACCCGCTTGATATGGCGGTCGTCGCGGCCTCTGTGCTGAGCGCGTGTATCGGGTACTTGTGGTGGAATGCGCCGCCAGCCAAGATCATCATGGGCGATACCGGGTCCCTGGCTCTCGGCGGCGCGCTGGCCGGGTTGGCGATCTGCACCAAGACCCAGCTGCTGCTAGGGATACTCGGCGGCCTGTTTGTGATCATCGCGATGTCGGACGTGATCCAGATCGGCGTCTTCAAGATAACCAGGATCAGAACCGGCACTGGGAAACGAGTGTTCAAAATGGCACCGCTGCAGTTTCACTTCGAGCTGAGCGGCTGGACTGATACGACGATAGTGATCAGGTTCTGGCTGATCTCCGCATTGTGCGTGGCGCTTGGCCTCGCCATTTTCTACGCGGCTTGGCTGCACACCTGACGCCGACCGTTGTTGGCGGTCTTCGGCTGCGGTCTGAAACTCAGGTCTAGAGCCCCGAGCAGGACCGAGCCGTGACTTCGCTCGAGCTCGCCGAGCGTGCGTTCAAGATCGCTAACTGACTGCCGCGGACCAGGCTTTACATATGTCGATATCGGAATATGATGGCTGGGTGGCCCGTGCTTCCACGACATCAGATGTCTTCAACGCGATTGCCGAAGCTGGCCGCCGCGAAATCCTGGATGTGCTGATGGCAGGCGAGAAGCCGGTCGGGGCGATCGTGAGCGACCTGTCGATGTCCCAGCCCCAGGTTTCAAAGCATCTTCGCGTGCTCAGCGAGGTGGGGCTCGTCAGGTGCCGGGCTGATGGGCGCCGTCGGCTTTACCGTGCGGAACCCGCGCGCCTTCGGCCGTTGCACGACTGGCTGTCTAAGTACGAGCAGATGTGGAATGAGCGCTTCGACCGGATCGACGACTACCTCCAAGAGCTACAGAAAAGGGAGAGCGGCAGTGGCACCTAATCGGCACCGACCGGCACGCATCGAGTTCCCGAGCGAGCTCGAAATCCTCATAACACGAGAATTCGACGCTCCGATCGCTCTCGTCTTCGACGTACTGACGAAACCCGAGCACGTGAGCAAGTGGGGTGCTACACCCCCGGACGAGATGAAGGAGTGCTCCATCGACCTGCGCGTCGGAGGGAACTACCACTCCGTCTTCCTGACGGAGGACGGCACCGAGTGCTCGTTCCGTGGAACCTACTTGGAGGTCGAGCCGCCGATCCGTACCGTCGAGACGTGGCTGTTCGAGGGCTGGCCGGATGCCGAGGCGGTGGAGACTTGGGAGCTACACGAAACTGACGGGGTGACGACGGTAACGATGAGGCTAGCGTTCCGCGACCAGGCTGGCCGTGACCACTATCCCGCGAGGCCAGAGGATGCGGGCGAAATGACCAGCTCCAATGGCTTCCTAGACAGCCTCGACGCGATCGAAGACATCCTCAGGTCACTACTCGACCCGAAGGGAACGGTGTCGGAGTAGCTTGCCACCAGGCACAGCTTCTGCGCAGTGTGCTGTGCACCTCGCTTGCCACCGGCTCTCGGCAGAAACGTACCGATGAGTCTTGACGGATTGAGCCGTCAGACTAGGTAGCGTCCCGCTCAACGGAGGAGTGTGCATGCGCAAGGTGGTGCTGTACGAGCTGCTGTCGCTCGACGGCGTAGCCGAGGATCCGGACAAGTTCTACAACGACTGGGATGAGGCGATGGCGGCCAACCTCGCCGCTGTCATCGCCACCCAGGACGCGGTCATCCTCGGCCGTCGCAGCTACGACGAGTGGTCTGAGTTTTGGCCAGGCAGCAAGATCGAGCCGTTCGCCACGTTCATCAACGACGTGGCGAAGTACGTCGCATCTTCCACACCGCTGGGGCGGCAGTGGCACAACGCCACCGCGATCGAAGGCGGGCTGGTCCCGTTCGTGCAGAACCTCAAGAATTCGCCCGGTGGCGACATTGGCGTGCACGCGAGCATCTCGGTCGCCCAAGCGCTGCTCGCAGCTAACGTCATCGACGAAGTACGGCTCGTTGTCGCACCGGTGATCGCAGGCCCTGGGCGGCGGCTCCTGGAGGGACTGCCGACGATCCGTCTTGAGTCGCTCCGTAGTGCGACGTCGCCCAGCGGTTACCTGCTTGCCGACTATCGCGTCCCGCGATAACTCGAGTTGACCAGCGTTGCTTTCAGTCCGAGTGAAGGGGAAATGATGGCTAGCAACAAGGCGACACGCATCATTGGCAGTCTCCGAGCGGACGACGGTAAGGGCGCCGTCCGGATGGAGGATCGCCTTGAGTCGCGCATCGACGACGTATGGTCTGCGCTCACCGATCCAGCTCGACTTATCCACTGGTACGGCGAGGTTGAGGCCGACCTGCGACCCGGCGGCAAGTACAGTGCGCACCTGCACGCCAGCGGCTGGGAAGGCGCCGGCCAGGTTCTAGCGTGCGAGCCCCCGCGGCATCTGGCGTTGACCGCTAGCGAACCGGACCAGAAGGAGCCGGCAGTCACCGAGATCACGCTGAACGCCGACGGCGACCAGACGCTCCTGGTCTGGGAGGAGCGCGGCATGCCGCTGAAGTGGATAGCGGCATACGGGGCTGGAGTCCAGATCCATGTTGAAGACCTGATTGCCCACCTCGCCGGGCACGAGCGTTGCGATGCAGCGGCGCGCTTTTGCGAACTGCAGCCCGCCTACGAAAACTTGGCCGCCAGTCTCACCTAGATCATTGCTGCCGACGGTAGTTAAGCAGTCAGATCGTCAGACCGCAGACCGGCCGGCGGCCAGTCGTGACCACTGCGCGCCCGGACGCCCGTCTGTGCGGAACTGACTGCCGTTGTTCTCCCAGTGCTGCGGCCAGCCCGCCGCGAGTCCTCAAAGCTTTCCTGCCAGCCGTAGACCGTCGGGTCCAGCAGGCCGTACGCAGGCGTCATGAGTTCGGCGCCGCGGTCAGCAGTCCAGTAGGTCTCGAATACTCGGCCGCTGTCGCGTAGGTAGCACGCCAGCATCCCGAACCAGCGCCCGGCCAGCAGGGCATCGGCCGACTGCTTCGTCGCCGAGTACCACGGCATCTGGTAGCCCATGAAACGACGATAGGCGGCTGCCTCCTGGTAAGGGCCTTCGGTGAACGTCGCATTGGTGACGTCGCGAGCGTGCGGGTAGGACAGCTCGCTGACGGGGATGCCAGTGATCAGGCTTGGCCGTAACGTGAATAGGTGATGCCGGTTCGGAAGGCCCTGGACTCAAGCAGCCTCAACTTCGGAAGCTCTAACCCGTCGGGGAACAGTCGACGACCACGGCCCTGCACGATCGGGTAAACGAACAGCCGGTACTCATCGACCAGTCCTGCCACGATCAGGGCATGGCACAACGTGATGCTTCCGGTGACCGTGATGTCCCTACCCGGCTGCTCCTTCAGCGCACGGACCTGGGCCGCGGGGTCCCCGGACAAGACGGTCGAGTTCTGCCACTGCGGGTCGGTCATGGTAGAGGACACGACGTACTTGTCCACCCGGTTGAGAAGTCAGTGATGCCGGTCGCGTCGTCTAACTGCTTGGGCCAGAAGCCGCGGAGATCCTCGAAGGTCTTCCGGCCGGCCAGGAACGCATCAGCCGTGCTGTCCTGGCGGTGCAGCTCCTCAAGCAGGTCTGAGCTGTCCGCGCCAGCCTGACTCTGCGGGTCGAACCAGTCGCCCAGCATCTCGATCGATCCGTCGACGGTGACGTTCTGGGTGATTGCAAGCGTTCGCAAGGCGTCCTCCTCGGCGTCAGTCCCCGGCTGCGTTATAGGCACTACATGAGACTCAAGCCACGTAGAAATCTCATCGGCGCGCAGTGGTTAACGCGAGCCTGACCGCCGCAGCTGGCCGACGGACGCGCTGCACGCCCTTAATATCCTTTCCGCGCATTTCGCGGTGCGCCGTCGCGCAAGGCTGGGAGATCAGAGAGGCGAGTGCTGACGACATTCAGCCAGGGACGGCTCGAACCAGGACCCTTCGTTTGCGTCAGCTGGACGCCCTGTCGTGCAGCCACTCCAGAGCCGCCGGGCCCGAATCGAGCACCGTGATGTGGCCAGCGCCGGGAGCAAGCCGGAATTCGGCCGTTGGACAGTTCGCTGCGAGCCACTTGCCATGGGCGCTCGGCACCATCCGATCTTGGTCTCCGTGGATGATGAGGACAGGCACAGTGATGTCGGCCGGGCCGAATCCCCATCCGTGCGCGCCAGCCAGCAGGTCCTCTACCATCCCTTCGTCGCCTTCTTCCATGGCTTGACCGGCTACTTCGGCCAGCCATGACCACGTGGTCTCGAGCGCCGACTGGTCGCCGGGAGTGAAGGTATCGGGGTCGAACTCCGCCGTCGGCAGGTAAGCCTCCAGCGCAGCGCGGCCGGCTCGGGCAGCATGCTGCTCTTCCACTCCGGACTTGCTCCAGCCCGCGAACCAGTCAAGGCCCTCAGCATCGCGCGGCGCTGGCGAGGACATGCTGACTACGGCGATGACACGGTCGGGCATAAGCGCCCCGCAGGCCAGGGCATGCGCTCCGCCACCTGAGTGACCAAGCACTGCGAACCGGCCAATGCTGAGCGCATCGGCAATCGCGGCAACGTCTGCGGCGGCGGAAGCTATGTCCCGGCCCGGGTCGGGGGGCGAGCCGCCGTAGCCCGGCCGGTCGTACGACACCCAGCGCAGGCCGTTCTCCTCGGCAGATGAAAACAGCGGCTCAGGCGGAGAGCCGACATTGGGCGTGCCGTGATGCCAGAAGACAGCAACCCGGGCGTTCGACTCATCTTCATGGGTGTCGTAGTAATGCAGCGTCCGCCCGTCGGGCAGCTTAACTTCAGCTTCAGTAACCACGATTCGGGCCTAGGCTGTCAGGTCGTCTGACCGGCCCACTGCCAGCCGTGACCACTGCGCGCTCGGACGCCCGTCTGTGCGGAACTGGCCGCCATTGTTCTGCCAGTGCTGCGGCCAGCCCGGCGGCGAGTCCTCGAAGGTCTCCTGTCGGCCATATACCGTCAGGTCCAGCAGGCCGTAGACAGGCGTCATGAGTTCGGCGCCGCGGTCAGTAGTCCAGTAGGTCTCGAAGACTCGGTCACCGTCGCGTAGGTAGCACGCCAGCAACCCGAACCAGCGCCCGGCCAGCAGGGCATCGGCCGACTCCTTCGCCGAGTACCACGGCATCTGGTAGCCCATGAAACGCCGATAGGCGGCGGCTTCCTGGTAAGGGCCCTCGGTGAACGTTGCGTAGGTGACATCGCGGGCGTGCAGGTAGGACAGCTCGCTAATCTGCCCGTTGAAGAATGTGCAGCCTTCGCACTGATCGGCAGCGGGCTTGCCGTCGTGCCACATGTGGTAGTAGACGACAAGCTGACGCCGACCCTCGAAAACGTCGACGAGAGGGACCTGGCCGTGTTCGCCGGTCACCGGAGTAGACGGGTCAACTTCCACCATCGGAAGCCGGCGCCGGGCCGCCGCGATCGCATCACGCTCGCGAGTGTTCGCCTTCTCCCGGATCCGCAGCTGGTCAACTTGCGCCTGCCAGGCGGCGCGGTCTGTCACTGCTGGCAGCGGCGCATCCGCTGTAGCTTCCGGTGCCCAGATGATTCCGTCCGACTGGTTGATCATTTCTGCCTCCAAGCCGTCGTGATCGTGCCGAGCCACGCGCTCAGCAATAGCCTCTCTGATGACGACGAACGAGCGGCCCCGTCCGGGACAACTCTGACCCGACTTGGCTCAACTAAGCGGTCGCCCAGCAAACTGGCATCGCGGCATGCAGCAAGTCAGGAGCAGGCGCGCGTCACGCTGCCTTGCTCACTTGGATCGTCAGAACGGGTAGGGGGCGATATCGGCACGGACTGTGACCCAGCGGGTTTCGGTGAAGGCCTCCAGGTTGGCCGTTCCGCCGAAGCGAGCGCCGGTGCCGGACTCGAGAAGGCCGCCGAAGGGCACGTTAGGCTCGTCATCGACGGTCTGCTCGTTGATGTGCACGATGCCGGTCGGGATGCGCCGGGAGAGCTCAAGCCCGCGCATCACATCCTTGGTGAGGATGCCCAGAGATAGGCCGTAGTCAGTCTGTGCGGCGAAGTGAGCGGCTTCGTCGATGGAACTGAACTTCACCACGGGGGCAACCGGGCCGAAGACCTCGCTCGCATAGGCGGGCGTCTGCGTGGTCACGTCGGCCAGCACAGTGGGCTGGTAGAACAGGCCTTCGTACGTTCCTCCTGCCGCCAGCCGTGCTCCGGCCTTGGTTGATGCAGTGACAAGCGCGTGCACCTTGTCTCTCTGTCGCTCGTCGATGATCGGGCCTAGCGCCACGGTGCCCGACACCGGGTCACCAACCGGGAGATGGGACGCCTTGTCGGCCAGTGCGGTCACGTAGTCGTCATAGACAGCCTCTGCAACCAGGTGCCTCCCCGTAGTCATGCAGATCTGCCCCTGGTGCAAGAAGGATCCCCAGGCACCCGCGGATGCAGCCTGCGCCACGTCGACATCGTCGAGAATGACCAGCGCGGAGTTCCCGCCCAGCTCCAGGTGCGCACGCTTGAGGTGGCGAGCGGCCAGCTCACCTACGCGCCGACCTACAGCAGTCGATCCGGTAAACGAAATGACTCGAACCAGCGGCTCGGTAATCAGCGCCTCACCGACTTCTGCTCCGCCTGGCAAGACATGCAGCAGCCCATCGGGCAAGCCGGCTTCCTCAAAGACTCGGGCAAGGACCACTCCGCCGCACACAGCGGTCCGCGGGTCGGGCTTGAGGACAACCGCGTTTCCCAAGGCCAGTGCTGGTGCGACCGACCGCATAGCCAGGATCTGCGGGAAGTTAAATGGAGCGATGACGCCCACAACGCCAGCCGGAACCCGCTCGGCAAAGCTCAGCCGAGGCTGCTCGCTTGGCAGCAGCTCACCGCATGGCCGGGACGGCAGCGTGGCCGCCTCGAGGATCTCCTGAACCGTTACGTGGGTCTCGAACTGAGCGGCAGGACCGATCTTGCCACTCTCCCTGATCACCCAGTCCTCGATCTCGGCAGCGTTCGCTTCCCACAGGCCAGCCGCGCGCCGGAGTATCGCTGATCGTTCCGTGTGGGGACGCGCGGCCCACGCCAGCTGGGCAGAGGCTGCCTGCTGGGCTGCACTCGCGACGACGCCTGATGTCGCCAGGCCAACGCGGCCTAGCTCCCGCCCACTGGCCGGCTCCATGACCGGCATGTCGCCACCTTCGGATGCGATCCAACCGCCCGAGTACAACTGCCCGGTCCAGGTCTCTTCCTTCAGGAATGACATAGCTTCCCTCGCGGCCTCAAAGACTCATGTCTCCACTACGGTCCGTTTCCACGCTGTAGTCACACCGAGACTACTGTGCTCGTTAGGGAGCGTCGAGCGCCGTTGTCAGCGACATGAGCCTGGCAGATGAGATCAAGGCCCCGTTGTGCGCCCCAGGCTGCCCGCGTTGGCAGCAACGGACCTGCCCCGGAGCTGAGCCATACAATTGGGTGTCATGCCATCCAGCGTCCTGCTGTCAGTCTGCGGCGCGGTCAAGCGCCGCGCTGACCTCGCCCTAACAGACATGCATTCGCTTATGGACGCCGAAGTTATCGCGGACTTTCATTGTCGCGAGGGTTGGAGTCGACTCGGTGAACTGTGGCGTGGGGTGCGACTTCGAACGTTGCTCGCGTATGCAGGCGCTGCTCATGACGCCGGGTATGTGACTCTAGGCTCCGGCGAGTACACCGTTGTGCTCGCTCGGGAGCAAGCGGAGGATGAGCGAGTCCTCCTTGCGCTCGAGCACGAAGGAGCCGTGAGCCCGCGAGGCGACGGCTTTCCGAGGTTGATCGGGCCCTCCGAGTGGGACTGCTTTATGAGCGTCAAGTCGGTGGACAGGATAGAGGTCACACTCGAGCCTCAGCGGGCGACCGCAGCGACAATTGCGCTCGCCAGACTCGAACGCTGAGCAACTACCAAAGCAGGAGTGCCACCCGCGCCGCGACGAGGAGAGCAATCGTTCACGTTCCGCACTAGCAGATCACGTCCGCGGACACCCCCATGGCGCAGCTCACTGAGATGATCGGCTGAGTTCCCGGACGCGGATCGCCGCAGACTGCGCGTCTTGTCTGCCACGCGCTACCTGTCCCAGTTCGGCCATAATCAAGCCGGTGGTGACGACCTGCTGGAAGCCGGGTCGGAGGGGTCCGGATCCTTGGTAGCCGTTGAGCGCGTCTGCGATGTCGGCTGACTGGCGCCAGGGACGTAGGTCAAGAGCTGGATGGCTGCGATAGGCGTCGCCGAAGTCAATGATGCCGGTGAACTTTCCAGTGGACGGATCTACGAACACATGTTCCGGACCGGGATTCGAGTGGAGCGCCACGGGTCCGGTGTCTGTGGGCAGCTGATCTATCTGCTGTTCGCCAATCAGGCGGATGTCGAGGTCGCCTCGCCATATCTGATCGCTCTCAAGCGCGTCAGCGAGTCTCGAGAACGAGTCTGAGAATCGTTGCCGCAGGTCAGATGGGCTCTTGTCGCCTGGGATTAGCTCACTGCCCAGCAGCCGTGACTGGTCAATGTCGTGTATGGACCTCAGTAGTGCGCCGAGATTCTGCAGCATCTCAGACCGCTGCGAAGGATCGAGATAAACGTGACGTGAAGCGACACCCGCCATTCGCGTGAGGCACAAGTACTCGATGCCCTCCACATGCCCGTGTCCAAGCACCACAGGGACGGCAAATTCGCCTGCTCGATCAAGTTCCTGCAGGAACAGAGCCTCCTTGGTCAGGCTGGTTCTGGGACGGAGCCGGTGCGGGCGCTGCGTTTTGACAACGACGCCACCCGCAAGCATGTAAGCCCGAGCCTCTCCACCGGATTCGTCAACTTCAAGCAGCCGCCCGACATCGTGCGCATGCTTGCCAGCCGCTGCGACCACTGCCGCCTCACTGAGCACTGGATCGGGTGCGTTGGGCTGCAGGTAGGTGTCGGCGAAGACCATGTCAATCCCTTCTTAGTTCTGACGTGAGATCGGCACTGCACGGTCCCGCACGCCGTCGTCCTGCCAGTCCCATCCGGCGGACTCAAGCTCGGCAAGCTTGGCGAAGCGGCCGCCTTGGGCTATCAGCGCTGACGGTGCTCCTTCCTCCACGATCCGGCCGCGGTCCATCACGACCACCCGATCGGCCTCCCTGGCGGTGGAGATCCGGTGTGCCACGGTCAAGACGGCACAACCTCCGCGCATTGCCGTGATCCGCAAGGCCGCCCGGAACCGTGCGTCGCTTGCCCCGTCAATAGATGCGGTCGCCTCGTCCAGCAGCAGCACTGCAGGTTCGGAGATTACGGCTCTGGCCAGTGCTAGCAGCTGTCGTTGTCCGGCTGAGAGGACAAGTCCTGCTCCGCGGCCCTCGCCAGCAAGCCGGGTATCGAGACTTGACGGAAGGTCCATGAAGACCTCGTCCATGGCGGTCAGAGCAAGGGCCCGCCAAATCCGCTCATCGGTGATCGACGCGTCGAAGAGTGTCAAGTTCTCTCGCACCGTGCCGCCGAATAGCTGCAGATTCTGGGGCACAACACCGATGGTCTTTCTGCGCTCTTCATTGCTCAATGTCCGCGGGTTGAACCCATCCACTAGGACGGACCCACCGAGCGGGGTATAGAGGCCGCCTACGAGCGACACCATCGTCGACTTCCCAGCTCCGGTTCTGCCTACCACGGCTACCTGTTCGCCAGGCTCGACAGAGAATGAAACGGCGGCCACCACGGGCCGTTCCTGTTCATACGCGTAGCTCAGATCGACCACCTGGATGCCCGACCCCGACCGGGTCAAGCGAGCGGTAGCTGGGAGAGCTTCCGGCTCGAGGTCAAGTACCGCGAAGACGCGTTCCGCACCGGCGATGGATGCCTGCACAGACTGCCACTCGTCCCCGAGCGCGATGATCGGAGCGAAGAAGTTCTGGAACAACATGATGAAAGCGACCAGGGTTCCCAGACTCACCCCCGCGGTTACTAGCGAATGTCCGGCTCCTGCCCAGATCAACGCTGCGATGACAACCGACGATAGGAGCCCTGTCATCGGGGCAAAGTAGGCGTTGTATTTGACCGAGCTCCTTTGCGCGAGCAAGGTCCGGTGCAGCGTGGCGCGGAACCGGTCGACAAACGACGCCTCGCGACCGAAGGCGCGCAGAGTCTCAACCGCTGCCACGTCCTCGGCCAGTTCGATATTCACCTCGCCGATGGCGACGCGGGTTGCCCGCTCCGCCGCCCGGACGCGCACCTGCAGATACCGAGTGATGAAAACCAGAGGCGGAAGAGCTACCAGAGCGACCAAACTCAGCAGCGGGCTCAGCACGATCATCGCCACAGCCGTGGTGAAAACAGGCACCAGCTGGCCGACGAGCGTCACGATTCCGTCCGTGAACAGTTCATCGACGGTCTCGACGTCGGCGGTCGACCGGCTGATCACGTCTCCAACGGGCGTCACGTCGAAGTAGGACGCCGGGAGAGTCATGACGTGGTCGAACAACCTGGTTCGCATGGTCGCGATCGCCGACTGCGACACCCGTGCCGCCATGTAGGAGTACGCAAAAGTCAGAAGCGCGTCGATGGCGATGGCCGCGATGTAAGCCAGCCCCGCCACGATCAGGCCAGAAGTTCGATGGGGAACGAGGTTGTGATTAGTTATGTATCCCACGACCAGCGGCGGAACCAGCTCAGCGAGGGCGGAGGCGACGATGGTCGCCGCGACTACGAGCAGCGAGCGCCGCCACGGGCGGACCAACACGGCGATCTTCCGCCACAGCTGAGAGGTCGTTGGGGCTGCCACGGCGCCGGATGTCGCTGTCATTGCGCACCCCTTAGGCCCGTTGCCGATGAATCCAAATCAGCCTGCGCTCGATAGATACGGGCATAGAGCCCGCCCTTGTCCAATAGGTCGGCATGCGTCCCGCGCTCTTCGATGGTTCCGCGATCGAGAACAATCACCTCGTCTGCGTCGGGGAAGGCGGCGAGACGGTGCGAGAGCAGCAATACAGTGGGCCGCGCCGTTACCCGCCGCCCGGCTGCGGCATGGAGCGCGGCGAGGATTGCACGCTCTGTCTGTACGTCTACAGCGGAGAAAGGGTCATCGAGGACGAGGAGCGACGGCACTCCCCCGGCACCGAGTGCCCTGGCCAGCGCTATCCGCTGTCGCTGCCCGCCCGACACCCGGATGCCCCTCTCGCCGATCTGCGTACACACACCCGCGGGCAAGGCAGCTATGTCGTCGCGTAGCGCTGCCGTCTCGATGGCCGGATCAATAATCGGGTCGTCGCGCTCGGAGTTGTATGGCCTCGGCTGCAAGAGCACGTTCTCGGCCACAGTGCCAGAGAACACGGACGGCTCCTGCCCCACATAGCCGACCCGCCGGGCTCGTTCGGCCGGCGGTATCTCGTCGACCGGAGAACCGTCTAGGAGCACGCACCCGCTGTCCGGGTGGTGGATGCCCGCCGCGAGTCTGCCGAGCGCGCTCTTGCCCGCGCCCACCGGTCCGGTCACAGCGATGAAGCGCCCCGGACCGATATCTAGGTCGATGTCCCTGAGCGTCTCGGCGGTCGAGCCGGGGTACCGGAAGCAGACACCACGGATCGACAGCGAAGCAGGTGCATGGCCTGTCCGGCTGGGTTCGGGACTTGGCATATTTGTTCCGGCAACATATGCGGAGCTAAACGACGACCAGCGCGGCTCGGTGGCAATAGGCAGCGGAGCGGTCAGCAGGTCCCGGAGCCGGGCATAGGCGGCGCCCGCAGCTTGCACGCGGTTGGCCATCTGGGGTATGCGGGGAGCGCGGCCAACAAACCGAGCAAACAATTGCAGGAAGGCGACCAAACCTCCGACAGTTAGAACACCAGCCGCTACCCGTGTTCCGCCAAGCCAGATGATGAAGCATGCGCCAGCGCTGAGCAGAGTCGTGTAATGGCAGCCAACCCCTGATCAACTCGGATCGCGTTGAGTTCGGCCGCCGCCTGGCGATGAGCGAGGAAGCGTACTCGGTCGGATGCCGCCGCCGTCCGACCGGTAAGGCGCAGCAGCCGGAAGCCGCCCAGTTGCTCGTGCAGCGCGGTTGTGAGATCGGCATCCGTCTGCCTGGCGTCCGTAGTGCGGGCCGCCACAATGCGGCCAGCTAGCTTGGCAATCAGCAGGGCCACCGGCACCGGCGCTAGTGCTACGGCTGCGAGGCCAGGCGCATAGATGAACATCGTCACGATCAGGGAGATCGAAAACAGGAGGGTATCCCAGGTCTCGACGATCACCTCGCCGACGCCGAGACCAAGGACCTCAACATCGCCGACCACCCGCGCCATCACCCCGCCGACCGACATGGCGGCAAGGCGGTCCATCGGCCAACCGAGGACACCACGCAGCGCGTCTGACCTGACGTTGGCCTGGAACCGAGCTCGGGCCACGCCAAGCCAATACCGCTTGCCGATTCTCGGCACCTGCGTCGCCGCAGTGGCAATGACGAAAAGCAAAGCAGCCAGCGCTACGTGCGCTCCGTCGGTCGTCCCCTTCTGAAACGCGAGCACTGTGTTGACAGCCCGTCCAAGGAAGACGGCCGGAAGTACGATCGCGACGTTCATCAGGATCCCGGCAATCGAGCCGATTACCAACAGACCAGCAACTTGCCGGAAATAGGGCCGCAATTCCCGGATGAACCACCGCCGTCGTTCAGCTGGCCCTCGGCGTCGGGACACCGGCTTCGCTAGCTGCATCGACGGTATTGCTCCTCGCTGGGGAGACTGCACCGAGCTATTCTGCAACCACGGTCGCACCACCGCAACGGCGGCCTGCCCTCGGAAACATGGTGTTGAGGTGATTCCATGAGCCAAGCCGAAGACTGGTTGCTTCTGGCCTACCGGCTCCCGCGGGTGCCATCCACACCACGCTCGGCCATCTGGCGCAAACTGAAACGCCTTGGCGCGGCCCAGCTCGGCGACGGGCTCGTGGCACTTCCCGCGGACGCGCGTACCCGCGAGCACCTTGACTGGATCGCAGAGGAGGTGACCGACCATGGCGGCGAGGCGATGGTCTGGCTTGGTCGCCCTGTTGACGGCACTGCCGAGAAGACGATTATTGCCAGGATGACGGCTGCCATCGCCGCTGAATATGACGCGGTCGCCGACGAAGCTACCAGCAGCATGCAGGTGCCTGATGCTGTGACCCGGACGCGTACAGCAGCTCGACTGCGGCGCGAGCTGCACCGCATCCGCGCCCGCGACTACTTCCAGACCCCCAGCCATAACAAAGCTCGTGCGGCAGTCGATAGCCTGGCGCAGCCGGACTCCGTCAGGACGTCAAGATGAGATGGGCAACCAGGTCGGGTATCCACGTGGACCGAGCCGCCTGTGCATGGCTCATCCGCCGGTTCATCGACCCTGCCCCCGAATTCATCTTCTGTGCCGACCCTGCAGCCATCCCGGCCGATGCAACAGCCTTCGATGTGCGAGGAGCGGCACTAGGCCACCATCAGGGCAACTGTTCCTTCGAGACCTTCCTTACCTCTTACGACCTCGTCACCGACCCGGCGCTGGAGGAGATCGGTCACCTAGTCCATGAAGCCGACATCGCCGAGGATCTGTACGACGCGCCCGCCGCGCCCGGCTTGGATGTACTCATTCGCGGCCTAACGCTCACTAGTGCTTCGGATCACGACACGCTGGCGATCACCAACAAGCTCTTCGACGGCCTGTATGAGCACACTCGCCGCCAGCTCATGACCGGCCGCCCACCCGCGTGACGCGCCCCGTTGCCTCACGCAGGCGACGCAGGTCCTTGCGTCGGCCGACTTGGATCGGCGCGGGCCAAGTTGCCGGTAACGAGCGGTATGGGTGCGAGTAGAGCCCCGAGGGCGCCAATCCAGAGTGCACCGTGCAGGCCGACCCGGGTGCCAAGCCATGCTGCGAGCACGCCTGCAATTGGCTGGGCAGTCCAGGTGAGCATGCGCATCGATGAGGTGACTCGGCCAAGCAGATCAGGCGGCGTAACAGTTTGCCGCAACGTGGCATTGCTAACGGTGAAGATCAGTGCCCCGACGCCGTAGAAAAACATGGCCACAGCAGTTCCAAGTCCTGCCAGACGTGCTGGCGGCGCGGCGATCAACAGCAGGGCAACGGCCGCAACCGTTCCTCCTGCGAGGATGGCAGGTCCCAGGCCGATGCGGCTTACGATCCTGTCGGCGACTGCCGCTCCGATTAGAAAGCCGACGGAGCCGACCGCGAATACCAGCCCGACGGCGAACGCCCGGTAGTGCCCGTCCCGGATGAGATAAAGCGGCACCAGGACCACCATCATCCGGCCGAACAGGTTGATGATGGCTGCCGCGATCGCTATCGAGCGCAGTTGCTTGCTGGCGGCCACTTCCCTTACGCCCTCACCGATCTCGGCGTGGATCCGGCCGTGGCTATCTGCGCGCTGACCGCTCGAGGGCTCGCTTCGGATCCGGCCAAGGAATACGGCAGAAGCGAGGTAGCTGACAGCATCGGCGGCAACTGCAAGCGGCGCGCCGATCGATCCGACGAGCCAGCCGGCCAACCCCGGCCCGAGCACTGCCGCGCCCTGCTCGCTGATCTGCAGCCGGCTATTGGCCCGGGCAAGATCATCGCGGGCGACGAGTGCAGGCAGCAGCGCCGGGCTGGCAGTGTCGAAGAAGACGCTCAGTGTGCCGACGCCGAACGCCACGGCATATAGCTGGCCGATGGTCAAGACGCCGAGTGCAAACGCGACCGGAACCGTCGCCAGCACCGCCAACCTGGCAATGTCCGCTGCGATCATGATGCGTCGCCTAGATAGGCGGTCAGCCCAAGCCCCGGCATATAACCCGAATACCGCGGCCGGTAGGTAACCCATCGCCGCCAGCGCGCCAACGCCCGCTGGTCCTGCATGCAGTGCGATGATTGCGGCCAGTGGAATGGCGAGCTCACTGACTTGCGTTCCGAGCTGGCTGATCGCGCTGGCAGACCACAGCTGCCTGAAATCATGGCTGAGCTTGGGCAGCCGCTGCCTGCGAGGCGCAGTCGCGCTGTCGCGACCGTCTGATGTGGTCATGGCAGCAACTCCTCAAGCTCCGCCACGACGGCCTGGAACCCGTCAAGCTGGTCAGCAGAAATCCTTGCGCGTACCTGCTCCTCCAGAACATCGACAACACCAGTGACACGCGCGGCAGCCTCGCGGCCGCTAGCGGTGAGCTCAAGCAGGAACGTGCGCCGGTCATCGGCATGCAGCCCGCGGGTAAGCAATTCCTTGCGCTCCAGCCGGTCGAGCGCATTCGTCAGTGTCGACCGGCGCAACCCGAACGCCTGCTGGACCTCAGAAACCAGCAAAGGTCCGCGGGCAGCGAGCCGCGCCAGCATATGCGCCTCGATCTCGGTAACGCCGAGATCGTCAAGCTGCGCAGCCAGGTAGCGACGCACCCGCTGGTTGGCACGCTCGATGGTTCTGAGGATGCGTTTCTCACCGTTCATTCCATACGGAATAATACCGTATGGAACTGTCAAGGGAAATGCGAGGCTGGGACAATTCACGGAGAGGTACTGAGCGTGGCGACGTGCTGTCCGCAGGAGGACGGGTCGTATCCGGGCAGGCTTGCGAGCTGGTCGAGCAGCCACCGGGAAGTGAGGACTCGCATTAGCGCCTGAACCTCGCGCGACGCCGCTTGCTGAGCGGGGATAACCAAGTCGAACCGTTCGGAGGCCAGCGGTATGAATGCCAGCCCGTATGCCAACGCGACCGGTTCGCATGCCACTCCGATATCGGCAAGCCCAGCCGCGATTGCCTCCGCTACCTGCAAATGACCTGCCGCCGCGGTGGAATACCCCGCCAGAGTGGCCTTGTCGATGCCTGCGCTGCTGAGTTGCCGATCCAGCAACCCACGCGCCTCGGCACCGGGCTCCCTGTTCACGAAACGCAGGCCGCTGCCTGCCGCGTCGGCGACTCCGGTGATCCCGTCTGCGGTGCGTGGCGCCAGGACGAGGCCCTCCCGCCACTGGCTGAAACCGATCACCTGCCCACCCTGCGGCAGCTTTCGGGCAGCGTGCTCGGTGTTATATGCCCCCGAGTCATCGCTGAGGTGCGCCCCGGCAGCGTGGACGAGGCCGCGTGCCGCGAGTTGCAATGCTTGCTCGCTCGAGCATGGCCACCAGCTGAACGCGATAGGCGGGTCAAGCAGGCTAAGGGGCTCCTCAAGAAGCGGCAGCGCCGGATCACAGCCAGCCACCACAAGCGTTGGCCGGACAGGGCCGATCGGGTTGACCTTGACATCCGGAAGTTTCCCAGACCCGCCGGCCGCGACGGCACGTTCTTGCGGCTGGGCCGCCGTAACATCCGCGAAGCCGCTTGCTGCGCGGAAACCCGCTCTGCTGACCGCTGTGGCATTCAGCGCGAGAGCGACGAGTGAATTGCCGACTGGCGCAAGCGTGACCCGGGTGCCCGCGGGGCTCTGATCGCCGACCAGCCGAGCCGACAGCGCAGGTGCAAGGCTCTCGCCGCCAAACAACTCGTCGACCATCATCCCGAGCGCCTGAGCAAGGCAGAACGCCACGCGCAGTGACGGGTCTGACAGGCCGGACTCAACCGCCGAGACGGCCTGCCGCGACACACCGGCCATGCCTGCAAGCTGCTGCTGGGAGTAGCCTCTGGCCTGCCTGGCGAACCTGAGCTTTTCCCCGCTGTTCATCTCGCTTCCCCCGTTTTACTTCCCTGACCTGTCCAGGCTGTGCCGACGCTGCCTCCCGTGGCAGGGGTCGCGCGGACCGGCGCGACCGTGCCATCGTGCCTGAACAGCGGCGGGTCGGCCGCAGTGACCTCGATCCGCTGTCCGACCGCAATAGCCGAAGGCAGATGTGCTGTCACAATCGCTTCGCCGCTCCTGACCTTCGCCTCCCAGAGCGCCCCGGCCGGTCGGCAAGATGTCACGACACCGGGCACGAAGATACCGAGCTCGGGATGCCGGCCAGGGATGACGCGGTCGGGGTGAATGGCGGCCACCAGCCCGTCGGGCATGCCAGGTGCCGCTGGCAACGGCAGGAACGAGGTGTACCCGACGAGCTCGGCCACCCGCTGGGTGGCAGGTGATAGCACCACGTCACCAGGCGCGCCCGTTTGCAACACCTCTCCCTTGTCGAGCACAGCCAGCCTGTCCGCGAACGCTTGCGCCTCGGCGAGCTCGTGTGCGACGAGGATCGATGGAACCCCACGCTGGGCGACGAGCGAGACGACCAAGTCGGTCAGTGTCCGGCGGAGACTGGCATCGAGTCCTGTGTACGGTTCGTCTAGCAGTAGGGCGTCACAATGTGACAGAAGCAGCCGACCGAGCGCCACCCTGTGCAGCTGCCCGCCGGACAGCCTGGCCGGCATGGAGCTGAGCAACTCCTCGATGCCGAGAAGGGCAGCGAGGTCAGTGAGCTCGGCAGCGGCCGCAGAGTCGCTGCCCGAGCGCCCGTAGAGAAGATTGGCCCGCACCGAGAGGTGGGGGAACAGGCCCGGGTCCTGGCGCAGCAAACCGACACGGCGCTGCCACGGCGGAATCACGGCCACCGGCTTGTCGGTGGAGGTAAGCACGCGCTCTTTGAGCAAGATCAGCGCGCGACGCGGCTGGACCAAGCCGGCGATCATCTCGAGAATGGTCGTCTTGCCCGCCCCGGACGGGCCGAAGAGCGCGAGCCTTTCGCCCGGTGCAACGCTCAGCGCGGCGCGCACGGTGAAGTCGCGCCGGTCAACCTCGGCGTCGGCTACGAGCACGGGCGCTCCAGACGTAGGCAACAATCGGCAGCGGCAGCGCGACAACCAGCAGGACAAGGGCGAACGGCAGCGCCGAGGGCAGGCCGGTCTCCTGCAGCGTCGTCCAGATCTCCAGCGGAAGCGCGGTTGGATGGTAGGCGATGATAACCACGGCGCCGAACGCTCCCATTGCCCTCGCCCAGGCGATCGCAAGGGCCATTGCGAGGCCAGGAGCAGCCAGCGGGACAGTGATGCGCCTGAAGACCCGCCGGGGCGGGTCGCCGAGCAGGGCAGCCTGCTGTTCCAGCCGCGGATCGACACCGCTGAACGCGGCTTGCGCGCCGAGGATGTAGTACGGGGCCGATTCATATACCTGGGCAATGACAAGAGCCAAGAAGGTATCGGTCGCCGACAAGCGCAGGGCTGACAGCATGTGCCCGATCGGGGTGAACGGGCCGACCATGAAGACCAGCAACAGGCCGACAACTAGCGGCGGCAATAGCAAGGTGGCTAGCACCCCCGCCTCCCAGACTCGCGGCAACGGCAGCGTCCCCCTGGCCAGCGCCCACGCGAGAGGGGTGCCCAGCAGCACCAGAACGCCAAGCGTCACGGCCCCCGACTCGACCGACAAGATCAGCGGATCGAACGCGCCTGGTGCGCTGAGGGAGGTGCTGATGTCGTGCCACGACAAGTGGGTAAGCAGCGCGATTACCGGCCCCAGGAGAGCGATCCAGATGATGGCAGTTCCTGCGACGGAGAGCGATCGGTTTGCGTAATGCAACCCTCGCGGTATCGCAGCCCCGCCGGGCCCGGCCCCCTCGGGCGCCGGCGGAGTGACGGTCACGGTCGGACTAGCTCCCAAGCTCTTTCCTGATCGAGGCGGGCACAGCGCTCGCCGGGCCGGTCAGCGTCGGCGTCAGCAATGTATAGCCGCCCTGGTTCTGATACAGCGCCCGACCAGCTGGCGAGAGGACGTAGGCCACGAACGCGTTCGCGGCGGCCGCGTCCTTCGCGCCGCTGATGGTTGTGATGTCGATGGTCAGAGGCGACCCGGTCTTGGTCTCAGTGCCGCTGCTTGTGGTGACCGTGATCGAGGCCTTGGCGTAGTTGTCCGCAAACGACGCGTCGCCGAGGTTGATGTCGGGCGGCAGGGTGATGTAGTGCAGGTGGAGTTGCTTCGCTTGTGACAGATACGCGCTGGCGGCATCAACCTGGCCAGCCTGCAGCCGCGAGTCGAGCGCCGCCTCCTCGAAGATCTGCGGCGACTTCGCCGAGGAGAGCGGCCCGCCCAGGATTTTCGTCACTGTGTCCTTCGGCAGGTGATACTTCATCACCGCAAGCTCGAGCATGTAGATGAACGCCCGGCCCTGCGGGTCGGTATTAGGGTCGGTCCGCCCGAGCTGGAAACCAGGCTGTTGCATCAGCGTGAACAGGTCAGACATCGGCTTCTGCCCGCTGGCGATGGCGTTGAACTGCGGGGCGTACTTGCTGTTCGGGTTGTACGCCAGGACGATCGATGTCGTCGCGTACTGGACGAACCACTTCGTGAACTTCGGCCCTAGCGACGCAATCGACTTACCGCCAACGGTGATGAACACGTTGGGGAAGATCGTACTGGCCGCGATCTCGCTGGAAAGTCCGTCAGACGGCCCAGCCGTACCCCGGTATGTGTAGCCGGTCGCCTTCTCGAACGCCGGACCGAACACCTTCTCGTTCAGGTATGTCAGCGACGCAGCGTACGCGACGTTCGCGGTACCAGACGGCTTCCCGCTAGTCCCGCCAGAATTGCCCGAGCTGCCGCAGGCGGCCGTGGCCATCCCCAGACACACGACCGCAGCGAGGCCAACCCGCAATCTACTCAATTTCGGCATCATGGCTGCGACAATAGCAACGGGTATTTGCCCAACGCAATCATGACTGACGTCGCTGAAACACTCTTTATCAGAGCTGATGTCCACTGATACCAGTACATCTAGTTTCGTGCTCCGCGAGAGTCCGCCGCCGGGACGCGCAAGGGTCGAAACGCACGGAACTCAGCCTCACCGCAGACAAGAAGCCGGGCCGCAAGGGGCCCGGCCTCGACGGTCTTGGACGCTCGCTAGAGGAGCGTGGTAACTGCCTTCACCTCGGTGTAATTGTTCAGGACTTCGTGGCCCATCTCTCGGCCCCAGCCGGATTGCTTGTATCCGCCGAAAGGTAGCGATGCGTCGAACACGTTGTAGCAGTTGATCCAGACCGTGCCTGCACGCAACTTCTTGGCCAGCGCGTGGGCTTTGGAGATGTCGCGAGTCCAGATGCCAGCGCCCAGGCCGTATGAGGTGTCGTTCGCCTGTGCCGCGATCTCGTCCAGGCTGGTGAACTTCTCGGCGACAACGACTGGCCCGAAGATCTCTTCCCGGACAACTTTCATATCTGGCCGTGTGTTGGTGAGGACCGTCGGCTCGACGAAGTAGCCACGATCGCCGTAACGCCCTCCCCCGGCCAGCGCGGTGGCACCTTCTTCCCGACCGGACTCAAGGAAACCTGTCACCCGTTGGAACTGCTCGTCGGATACGAGCGGGCCCATCTGGGTCGTAGGATCAAGACCGGAGCCGAGCCTGATGGACTTGGCGATCTCAGCTACCCCGTCGACAACTTCGTCGTATCTGCTCTCATGTATGAACAGCCGCGATCCTGCGACACAGCATTGGCCGTGGTTGAAGAAGATCGCGTTGGCGGCTCCTTCGACGGCGTTATCTTCGGCGTCGTCAAAGACGATGTTCGGGCTCTTACCGCCGAGTTCGAGAGTGAGCTTCTTGAGGTTGCCCGCGGCGGCCTGGACTATGAGCTTGCCGACTTCGGTCGACCCGGTGAACGCAACTTTGTCGACGTCGTCGTGGGCGGCGAGCGCGGCTCCGGCAGTTTCGCCGAAGCCTGGGACAACATTGACGACTCCGTCCGGGACTCCGGCTTCGGCGATTAGCTCAGCTAGGCGCAGGGCTGTGAGAGGTGTCTGTTCTGCTGGCTTAAGTACGACCGTGCATCCAGTCGTCAATGCTGGACCGAGCTTCCACGCCGCCATGAGGAGCGGGAAGTTCCACGGGATGATCTGACCGACCACTCCAATCGGCTCGCGCAGCGTGTAGGAGTGGAAGTTCGCTCCCGGCATGTACGGAACGGAGATGTTGATCGTGTTGCCCTCGATCTTGGTCGCCCAGCCTGCCATGTAGTGGAACAAGTCAGCTGCTAACGGCACGTCCGCAGCCTGCGCAACGAGGAACGGCTTGCCGTTGTCGAGCGACTCCAGCTGTGCGAGCTCGTCGACGTGCTCCAGGATTAGATCGCCGATTCGCCATATGATGCGTCCGCGCTCCGATGGCGTCATGCGACTCCACGGACCGCTGTCAAATGCCGCTCGTGCTGCCCGGACGGCGCGGTTGACGTCTTCGGCGTCTCCTTCGGCTACTCGCGCCAAAGTTTCGCCTGTTGCTGGGTTGGGAGTCTCGAACGTCTTGCCGGATGCTGCGTCGACCCATTGACCATTAACGAACATTTGGCGAGGGGTGCCAATAAAGGCCTCGACGCTGCTTTCAAGCGTGACCGTCATCAGGAACCATCTCCTTGCTAGCGGTTAGGCGGCGCATGCCACCAGGGCGGCCGATGGACAGCTCCCGAGGCGCCAACCGGCCAAGGAGATGCTGATCAGGCCAGTAGTCTCTATGAGACTACATGAGCATGCGCGGCACAAGGGACGCCGGAAAATGGATTCGCAATTCCAGTCAGCGAATGGATAACGTCAGCTGGCAGCAAACAGGACGGACACGCTGGCTGCCTGTCGTCAAGGACGGCGGCCGAATCTCAGACAGCTTCGTTAATCTGCAGCAGCGCGCCGAGTTCTAGCAGCGGATGATCTTGCAGCAAGTGGACCGCTGCATGTCGGCTAGGGGCGTCAATTACGGACCAGCCCAAGTAAAGAGCCGTGGCGGCGAGAACGCTGCCCACCGCCACGGCCAGATCGTTAGCCGTGATCATGGAGTCGCGATCATCACTTCCGTGGCCTTGATGATGACAGATACGGTGTCACCTTCACTGAGTGCCAGGCGATCGCGCGAGGTGTCCGTGATGGCCGCAGTGACGGGTCCCGGTTCGACATCGACGGTTACCTCGGCCATGACGGCGCCGGACTTCACAGACTTGACAGTTCCCCTGAGCTGATTGCGTGCACTGATTTCCATGCGAATACGCTCCTGTCGTCTCTGGTGATCGGTCTTCAGGTGTACCCAGCGGGCGGCGCTCTAGCCGTCGCTGCCCTCGAAGTCGAATGCGTTTGGCGTCTGCTCATGCCGTATAAGCCCTCACGTCCGCGGCCTGTACAACTGCCCACAGCTGGCCCCCGTCGTCCAGCTTGAGCTCATCAACAATGCGAGGTGATACCTCAGCGCTCAAAGCTGGCGGTCCATCGATGCGGACACGGACTCTGTCGCCCATCAAGTCAACGCCGGCGATTTGTCCGGGCCAGATGTTCTCGGCTGACGTGTCCGGCTTGTCTCGGTGCACTGAAATGGCCGACGGAGGCACGACGGCCAATACATGGCCTGACAAAGCCTCGGGGACGACAATCCGACCGCCGCCATCAACCTCGACCACGTTTCCGTTTGCTTTGCCTTGCAAGAGGTTCATCCCGACGAGATCGGCCACATATTGCGATCGCGGTTGCGCTGTGACCTCGGCTGGCGTGCCAGCTTGAACGATGCCGCCATGCTCAATCACCACCATGCGGTCAGCAAGAGCGACCGCATCGAGCAGATCATGCGTAACGAGCACATTCGCTGCTTGGGACTCGCGCAGCACAGTTCGCAGGTGGCGTCGCAGATCATTCTTGGTCGATACGTCGAGCGCAGCAAGTGGCTCGTCGAGCAGAAGCAGTCTCGGCTCGGTGACCAGAGCCCGCGCCATGGCCACCCGTTGCTGCTGGCCGCCCGACATTGCGCCAGGCTTGGCCGCCATTACCTCCGCCAGTCCAAGGCGCTCCAGTGCTGCGTTCGCCGTCTGCCGCGCCTGGTTTCGCTCGACACCCCGCGCTCTCAGACCGAAGGCAACGTTGTCGGCGGCGGTCATGTGCGGAAACAGGAGGTAGTCCTGAAACATCATGCCGACCGGCCGCTTCTCTGGCGGGATATACACCTTCTGTGCTGGATCTTCTAGCAGCGTCCCGTCTAGCGCTACCCGCCCGCCAGCGAGTCTGAGCAAGCCGGCCAATGCGCGCAGCACGGTGGACTTGCCCGCGCCATTCGGGCCAAGCAGGGCGACCACTTCCCCTGAGCCGACATTTACCGGGGCGTCGAGGCTCAGCCTTTCGAGTCGCAGCTGAACGTCGGCGTCAAGCATTGGAGCGTGAGCCCGCCCGGGACCGGTTGCGCGTTCCGATCATGACGACGAGGCTGACCGCTACAAGTACGAGGCTCAGCGCGATGGCAGTGTCGAGTTGACCAGAACTCTGGCTGATGTAGATAGCAAGCGGCGTGGTCTGGGTGACGCCGGGCAGGTTGCCAGCGAAGGTGATCGTGGCGCCAAACTCTCCTAGTGCCCTCGACCAGGTCAGCACGGTGCCTGCGATGAGTGACGGCCAGATGAGAGGAAGGGTTACCCGGCGGAACACCATCGAGCGGCTCGCGCCCAAGCTTCGCGCGGCGTCCTCAAGCTTCGTGTTCATCGCCCGCAAGCCAGATTCCAGCGTGACAATGAAGAACGGCATGGACACGAATGTCTCGGCAACGATGACGCCCGCCAAAGTGAACGGCAGCGATAGCCCGAACGCCGTGGCGAGCGGTCCACCGATCAAGCCCTTGCGGCCATACGCGAGCAGCAATGCGATACCGCCGACGACTGGCGGGAGCACCATCGGCAGAGTGCAGAGTCCGCGCAGCAATGGCTTCCACGGCAAGTTTCCGCGCGCCAGCATCCAAGCCAGCGGGAAGCCAAATAGAAGGGCGAGGGCTGTGCTCGACAAGGATGCGATCAGTGACAGGCGCAGAGCATCCAGTGCGGTACTGCTCGTGATCGTCTTGCCGAATCTGCCCCATGGCGTCTGCGTGATAAGCCCGAGGAGCGGAAGCACGAAATACAGGATGGTGACTATCGCTAGCGCGGCGATGGCAATGCCAGCGAAGTGGCGTTTGATCCATTCCACAGTGGGGCTACGACCCGGCTGGTAGGAAGCCGTAACTCGTGAGCACCTTCTGGCCGGCTGAGCTGCTGACGTAATTCATGAACGACTTGGCGGCCGCTGAGTTCGGCGCATCCTTCAGTTCCACCATCGGGTAGTCAGCGACGACGTTCTGATCGGCCGGTATCGGAACGCCGGTGGCCTTGCTTTCGTTTGCCTTGACGTCGGTTACGTAGACCATCCCTGCGTCGGCTTCGCCGAGCGTTACCTTGGTGACCACGCCGCTGACGCTTGTCTCCTCGCTCACGGGCTTGACCTTGACGTCGGCCTTCTTGAAGACCTCATTCGAGTAGGTGCCGCAAGGCACCGACGACGCGCACACCACGACTTTGAGATTCGGCTTGGCAAGGTTGCCTACCGACGTGATCTTCATCGGATTGCCCTTGGCGACCATGATCTCGAGCTTGTTCTTGGTAAAGGTCCTTGGCTTGCCGACGGCCAGATTCGCATTGGTGATGGTGTCCATGGTCGTTGTGTCCGCAGACGCGAACAGGTCTGCCGGGGCCCCCTGCTTGATTGACGTGGCCAGCGAGGAGCTGCCGTTGTAGTTGAACTTCACAGTGACGCCGGGATGTGCCTTCTCGAACTGAGTTCCGATCTTGTCGAACGCGTTCGACAGCGATGCGGCCGCGAACACAAGCACGGTCCCCTTGACCTGCCCGTTGCTGCTCGAATTGCTGCCACCAGACGATCCGCATGCTGCCAGCAAGATGATGCTGATTAGGCAGCAGCCAACGGCTGCACCGACACGGGTGGTCTTCCTCGCGTGTCCCCTCGGCGATGGTCCATCGCCAACCACGGTGCCCGCGCGTCGATCACTTCTCAGCATGGCGCCCCCCCGAGGCCAGAAGTCTCAGGGGTCCTACCCGCGCGCTCGCAGACTTGAACCAGCCGCATCTCTTGCCTGCTGGAACGGTTTGCGGAAAGCCGAAAGCCGCCTACGCGCCATTAGTGCCGATTACGGTGGATGCCACGTTCGTCTATAACGCAACGATGCATGGCGAGCTAGCGATCACAATTCATACACGGCTCAGGCCGTAGGCTTCATATATGCCGAGCCGTGGCCTACCTCGCCTCTCACTCGCTGAGTGGCTCGTGCTCTCCCTCGTTTGCGAGGCGCCTTCCCATGGGTTCGCGATTGCCCGCCTCCTAGCCGGTGACGGGGAGCTAGGCCATGTGTGGCGAGTACCCAAGCCCGTGATCTACCGAGCACTGCAGCGACTAGAGGCAGCCAAACTCATTGAGACAGTAGAGGTACAGCCATCGAGCACCGGACCGGCACGATCGCTCGTCGATGCCACGGACGCAGGACGCAAGGCAGCATCACTCTGGCTTACTAAGCCGGCCAGTCACAATCGCGATATTCGCTCTGAGCTACTCATCAAACTCGCCCTGCTAGAACGGGCAGGAACTGATCCCGGTCCACTGCTGGCAGCCCAGCGCGATCAACTGCAACCGGTGGCGGCAGGGCTGCACGAGCAGTTGGACCAAGCGAGCGGCTTTGATCGCACAGTCATCTTGTGGCGATGCGAGACGGTTGCCGCGACGCTGCGCTTTCTTGATGCGCTGTGGCAGGCGTCTATGGCTGGCTCGCCCAGGTAGGTATTCGCCATCGAAGGAGGCGCCCTGGCGCACTATCAGGCGAGTTCGGTGATGAGACTGTCCGCAAGCAATACGTCCGATGTTCTACGAACTAGTATGCCCTGTCGCAGCTTCGACGATCTGAATGTCGGGAGGCTGGATGGCGAGCGGGCCGCCTGCGACGTCGACCTGCCAGACCATGGTCATGTAAGGAGTTGGCGCGATGGTTGAACCAGCCGGGCACGGCGCGAAGCCAGTGATGTCCAAAGGCCCTGCCGGCGAGGCCGTTGCGGGTGCGCATATGTCGGTGCGCTGGTGCCATTGGACGAGCGTCCCAAACGGCATGGGAGGATGCGCGGTCAACGTGGACGGGAGCAAGTACATGGCTGCTGCAAGGACCCGATGCCCTGACGGTGTGGTGACGTAAATGAGTCCATCGATCGCATGTGGATCGAGCGTGCGGTCGGCCGCTTTGTTCTGAGCGACGATGGTCGGGTTTACGTAGTAGACGACCGGATAGTTGGTCGGCGAGACGGGTTGGTAGCCCGCTACCTTGGCTGCGGCGGGGGTAGAAAGAGGGGCGACCGCCTTACTCGTGGCCTGGATGTATTGGGCGGCATTGATCTGGTCGGAGAATGTGGGCTCGGGAGCACAGCCCGAGCGTGCCATGTGGACTTGGTCCGGTGCGTTGCCACCCTTCTCCAGCAGGAGCTGCGCCAGCGCGGTCGGGAACGCGGGGCCGGTGTAGTTCCAGTTCTCCTTGGTCGTGTTGAGACCCGCCGCGGCACTCGCGTCGGTGCCGTTCATGTTCATGGTGTGGCCACCCATCGCCATGAGCGGGCTGTTGTTAACCACCAGACCGGAATGGCCGGTGCCAGAACAGCTGGCTGTGCTCGGTCCCGAGGCTTTGCCTGAGCCGGCCATGCCGGTCATGCCGCTCATCGCCGTCGCGGCGGACTCGCCCGCCGGAGCGGGATAGACGGCGCTGAGAAACAAGGCCAAGGCCACCGCACCCAGGCCGAGGCCGACCAGAACGCCATGACGGCGCAGCGCCTCGGCCAGGGGAGTCCGGACCACAAAGGGCGCGGCTACTAGCGCCGGCGTCATGGCCATAGCCATTACGACGATGATCGGCCCTGTGTTGGGGTCTGTACCGGACCCGGTGAAGATGCCGCCGAGACCCTGACCGGACACCCACATGGCGAGGGACAGCAGCGCGCCGGCCGCCAAGAATCGGCCTGGGCGACGGCAGAGGAGAGGACCGAAACCGATAACTAGCGACAGTCCAGCCAACAGCCAAGCCCACTCCGTCCCGGCCGAGGACAAGGTGGCGCCGACACCGTGGAGGAAATGTGCATAGGCTCCCGGCTCGCCCGACTGCATGCCACCAATGGCGCTAGATATCGACGTCGACGTGCGGTTCTGGGGAAACAGAAACAGCACCGCGGCGAGCGACCAATACCCGGCCCAAACGACCAGCGGAGTCACCGGACCACCGACGCCGCGGGCGGCCGCGGAGGATGACACGCCCACCGCTCCGTCCTCAGGTTCCCGACCGGTCGGCCAGGCCAGAAGTCCGAGCATCGCATAAATCAGCACAGATCCAGGCGCCCCGGTGAGCGCGCTCGCTGTGCCGGTGAGCAGCATTCCCAAGCCTTCGCCCAGCACCCAGACGCCTAGGGCCCAAGCGAACGAGAGACAAAGTGCGTAACGGACGGTCGGCCGGAAGAGCAGCCCCAGACCGATGGCGACCTGGACCAGTGCAAAGAGAGTGTTCCAGGCTGCGATGTGCGGCTCGATGAAGTGGCCGATGTTGTTGATGATCCAGGCGAGCACGGCCGGCTGGCCGTTGGCGTTCGCCAGCACGTAAGTCTCGACGAAGCTGCGGTGGAACATAAAGGACTGGAACTGCAGTCCCGCGTCAAGAAGCCAGAGCAACCCGAGGACCACCTGCAGGGTCCGCTGGGTCCCGATCGGCCGCCAAACCCGCAGTGGCAGCGGCTCGAGCATGGCGTAGGCGCTGTCATCGGGTTGCTCGTCCGCTTCGGTCTGCATGCTCGCCATGGCACTCACCCTGTTCACATCGATCCGGCGCCCACGGCCCCACCTCGGACATTCTGGATGCGCGGCCATATTACGTGCACGCGACCTTGGGATCGTCCGTCCAACGAGCCAGCTGATCGAAGCGTTGGGCTTGCCAGCTTGTTGGCGAAAAGGAGAACTGGCACGGCAGGAAAACGCGCTTGTTCGCCGAACAGGACGCCCTCCGAATCGGCGTCCGTATGGCGAATGCCTTTAGAGGGCTATACAGAATCGGCACCGTGATCGTTTGCGCACTCGTCCACTTGCGTTGCAGTCGCCAGACGGTGAGCGCGGCCCGGTGTACAGCTAGGCGTCGATTGCGCCGCCAGCGCCGGATGCAAGCGTCAACCTATTGGACGGGAGAGTAGGCAGCTGCCGCCATCGTTCGTGGGCGCAACTGGGATCGAACCAGTGACCCCTCGCTTGTAAGGCGAGTGCTCTACCGCTGAGCTATGCGCCCCGGCCCCGACCTCGGAAAGACCGCGCCCAAGCGTACCGCTCCGCCGGGCTGGCTGAAGCTCTGCTGGCCGTCAGCCGCGGCCTGCCAGGCTCAGGACCAGCACGGACAGCAGCCGCGCCAGCTCCTCCTGCT
>Ga0126373_10000314_pt1 | contig 31927 bp, 29 predicted proteins | sample PanSoiMetPlot_11_FD_92545 | JGI IMG/M metagenome (GOLD analysis project Ga0126373, IMG submission 92545) | Tropical forest soil microbial communities from Panama - MetaG Plot_11 | ecosystem: Environmental > Terrestrial > Soil > Tropical forest > Bulk soil | place: Panama | collected 2016-02-17 | reverse complement strand
GGAAGAAGATTGCGAAGGCTTGGTGAACTACGCGCTCAGTATTCAAGGCGTCGAAGTTGCACTCTTCTTTCGGGAACTTTCGGATGGGAGATATCGAGTGAGTCTGCGCAGTAAGGGGCAGGTCAACGTCGCCACCATAGCGGAACAGTTCGGTGGTGGCGGGCATATCTGCGCGAGCGGCTGCGCAGTGTCTGGTCCGCTGTCAGCATCGCTTGAAATGATCCTCGCCCAGCTTCGCAGCGTATTCTCTCCAAACGGACGCGGACCCGAGGCGACGGCCTGAAATTGACTACAGCAGAAAATCACACACTGTCAATGTCTCTTCCCACGAGACAAGCGATGGTGATTTTTCGGCTGGAGTCGCGATCAATCCCTACTCTCCGGACACCGTCTTGGTAGTCGACGCCATCGAGCAGGGCATGAATTCAAGATTGCGCATTCTTGTCATTGAAATTGCCACCGTCACCGGGCTCTCCTTGCTTCTCTTTTTCTATGGCCTTGGGAACTTCGGTCTCGTCGGTGCTGATGAGCCACGTTACGCGCAGGTAGCGCGTGAGATGCTGCGCAACAACGATTTCGTTACTCCTACGCTTTACGGATCTCCCTGGCTGGAGAAGCCCGCGCTCTATTACTGGCGCGCGGCAGCTGCTTTCCGAACCTTCGGCGTCCACGATTGGGCGGCTCGGCTACCCTCGGCGACATTTGCTGCGGCGCTGGTGATCATCATCTACTTCCATATGCGGCGCTTTCGTCCAGGTGCACAGTTCGGAGCGGCATTGATTACTGCCTCATCCGCGGCCATCCTCGGCTTCTCGCGCGGGGCTTCGACCGACATGCAGTTGGCAGCGCCCTTCGCCTTTGCCATGCTCGGCTGGTATGCGTGGTTTGAAACGGGAAAAAAATTCTGGCTCTTCGACGTCTATTTCTTCCTCGCAGTTGGAACGCTTGCCAAGGGACCTGTTGCTCCAGGTCTAGCCTTCTTTATCGTGCTGATCTTTGCCATAGTGCGGCGAGATTTCAAATTGGTCTGGAGAACGGTCTGGTGGCCGGGAGTAGTGATCTACTCCGTTATTGTGTTGCCCTGGTACATTGCCGTGCAAATGGCGAACAGGGACTTCTTCAAAGTATTTTTCCTCGAACACAATCTCGAGCGGTTCGCCACTGATCTTTTTCAACACAAGCAGCCATTTTGGTTCTATCTGCCGGTCCTGATTCTGTCGTTGATGCCGTGGACAATTTACGCAGTCGTCGCACTTGGTTCGGCGGCGAAGCAGACGTGGCGAGACTGGCGCAGCTCCTTTCCGGGTCGCGTGCGGGAGAGTGAACAGGTGGGAGACTCCTTCCCGGAATTTCTGGTGATCTGGGCGTTATTCCCAATCCTGTTTTTTTCGTTTTCCCAGTCCAAGTTGCCGGGCTACATTTTGCCGTCAATCCCACCATGCACGATTCTCACCGCGGACTATCTCCATCGCAGAAAACGTGCCGTCATGCGTATGGGACTCCTGCTAGGGCACTCGCTGATTACAGCGTTGCTCACGACTGCAGTGCTGCTTGTTCCGCATCTTGTCCTCGATCCCAAATCGGTGCCACCGGCTGCCGCGTTGGGTTATGCCAGCGTCCTTGGAGGTGCGGTCTTTTGCTTTATTTTCTACCTGGTCCGGCGCCGAGGGGCGCGGATGCTGTTGTGGACGACCATAGTCCCGGTAGCATTCGGGGTCTTTTTCCTCCTCCACTACGCCGGGCGGATTCTCGGCGAAGCGTACTCTAGCCGTCAAGTCGCAGGTTACGTAGAACAGATAGAACGTGATAATCTCCAAACCCGCGTTCGTCCGGTTGCCGTGCTCGATACCCGGCGCGATGTGGAATATGGCCTTGGCTTCTATCTGGATCAGCGGATTCAACGTTATGAGCGCGGAGAAGTTCCGCTTGCCGATCACATTCTGGTGGCGCGCGGAGGCGAGCACGTCACTATCGAGAAGCTTATTGGGCCGAATCGCAGGTTCATTTCGTTTGGCTCTCCATTTCCTGACACGGCAAATCCGCAACACCTTGAGGTGCTATGGATTTCGTCAAGTGCGTCAGTGTCAAGGTAAGCTGAATGGTTACGGCTGCACGTTGTGGTTCCTGCACCGGAAAGTGCTTTCCGCGCGGGCACGGCTACTCTTAGACTCTGGTTCCCGACTCTTGCTAGCCGGTGTTCGCCGAAGGCTGCAGAGTTTGCGTAGTTGTCCAGGAGTGGGATTTTGTCTTTAAGACATGCCAGGAGCGCAGCTGCTGTAAGACGAGTCCACGACGCTGTGGACTATTTGCCCGTGGAAATCATCGATCTTCGACATTTCGGCGCCGCTGAGTTGCGTCCTCTCTTGATGGAGGAAGCCAGACTTTGGTCGGAGCGAATGAATTGGGACTACCAAAGCTCAGCCGAAATGATTCTTCGCTACCTCGACTCCAAGATTCTTCCGGGCTATGCGGCCGTCCACGAGGGCAGAGTCGTCGGATACTCGTTTTTCGTTTACGAAGGCAGTAAGGGCGTGGTCGGTGACATGTTTACCGCGGCGCATTCACAACCCGATCTGAACGAGCGGCTGCTGAACCATGTCACGGAGACGCTGCAGAACTCGCCTGGCATCCATAGAATCGAAGCGCAGTTGCTGTTGCACAATACAGGGTCGACCGTGACGCCGTTCATGCGTCGTGGATTCCGGCGCTTTCCTCGCCTCTTCATGTCCCTTCCACTCCGGCCTGCTCCCGAGTTCCGAGCCCCCGATCTTCGAGGCATTTCATTGCGTCCGTGGGCGGAGCAGGATTTCCAGGCAGGCGCCAATGTCATCATGCAAGCCTATGCCGGTCACGTGGATTCCGAAATCAATGACCAGTACCGGAGCGTCGCCGGCTCGTTGCGGTTTCTGAACAACATCGTCCGGTTTCCCGGCTGCGGTACGTTTGATTCGGGATCATCGCTTACCGCTGTGCATACGGCTTCTCGTTCCATTATAGGAATGCTCCTGTGCTCGCGAGTGAGGGATGACGTGGGGCACGTAACCCAGGTTTGCGTCCTTCCCGAGTATCGTGGCCAGGGGCTTGCCCGCACCATGATGGCTTCCTGTTTGCGCAGCCTTCTTGAGCGCAAGTTCTCTGAACTGTCGCTGACGGTAACCGGCGCCAACCACAATGCGGTCGCGCTTTACGAACGCCTGGGCTTTCATACCCGACGCGTTTTCGACGCCTTTGTCTGGGAAGGCTAAGTTGGGGTGAGAGATTGGCGTCTTTCGGGAATTCAAGGCCCGCTACTCTATTGTCTTCATCTCGGCCACTTCTTCTCGGTCACCGTGGCGCGTCGAAGTACTCACGCGAGAATACTCTCACCGCGTTTAAGCTTGCCCTCGAGCATGGTTGCGACGGCTTTGAGTTCGATGTGCGATACACAAGTGATTCCCGCGGGGTCATTTGTCACAACCCATTTCATCAGCGGAGACGCATCGAAAGACACTTGTTCTCCGAATTCAATCTGCCGGATGCGGACGAGGTCATCCGCAGCTTTCTGGGCCGCGCATATCTCGATATCGAATTAAAAGTTCCTGGCCGAGCGCAGCCAATTCTGGACGTACTCCGATCCGCCGATCGCAGCAGGTTTGTCATCTCATCGTTTCTCCCGGACGTGCTCGAGGCGATTCACTCTGACGGAAAGAACATTCCCCTGGGCCTGATTTGCGAAAATGTGCGTCAGCTCAGGCGTTGGCCGTCATTGCCGATTGGTGCGGTGATGATACACAGGAAACTTGCTACGAAGTCGCTAGTTGACGAACTCCATTCGTCTGGCAAGCAGGTTTTCGCGTGGACCGTAAATCGGAAGAGGGAGATGCTGCATCTCGCCGAGTTGGGAATCGACGGTTTGATATCGGATGACACACTGTTATTGGCGCGTGCCTTCGACAAAGATTGACTTTCGATCCGATATCTTGGCTGCGTTAGTTGCCGGATGCAGGAAGCATTGGCGCTCTTCCGAAAATCTCTCAAGCTCCGCGCGCTGCTGTGTTTCCGTCCATCCCAAAGCGGAGCCAACTCGCTCGGCGGCAATGCGGCTGCAGTCATCATCCCAGCATGCTCCCAGGGCCACGGGGACACGACGTAAGAGAACGTCCGCTAGAGTGACCGCTGACTCGCGCTGCACGGCTTCCACCGCCTCGGCTACGACGTGCTCTGAGTGAGGACACAGCGGACGCCGGAGAGCCTCGTCTTGGGCCGCCCACCGTGCGATCGGCTCCGCTCTTCGTCCATGCCATTCCACGATCGCCAAAGCCGTGCGAACCGAAATGTTTCCTACCAGTGCTACGCTCTGTGACCATTTCTCGAGAGCCTCATCGACAGCCAGGCCCGGTGCAGTTTCGACTGTGGTAGCGCCTACGTCGGGCGTCTTGACTCCCATCATGTCCGCGCACTCTCGCGCGAGGGAAGCCGCGGTTGTGAGCTTGCCGCCAATTACAGTAATGAGCCGAGCAGCTCCATCTTCCAGATGGTGGTGTAGGAAATGGCGGCGAGAAATTGCAGACAATGATTCCCGCGGTCGATAGGGCAGTGGCCGCACTCCGGCATATGAGTAGCGAATCTGTGTAGCGTCGATTCCGGATTGCGGAAACAACATGTGCACAGCCGCAAGCAGATACTCGATTTCCTGCGATGTGGGTTCGGCGCGGTTGGGGGACTCTTCTTGCGGAACTTCGGTCGTGCCGACCAGGATTTGTCCTGCCCAGGGAATCACAAATACTGTGCGTCGATCCACAGTTTCTGCATATAAAGCTTGTGTAGGCGCACCGGCGAATTTCTGAAGAACGATGTGCGAGCCACGGACGCCGCCAATCATGTCTCGCTCTTCAAGCTGGGAGGATTTCAGGATCTCATCCGCCCAGGGCCCGGTGGCATTCACGATCCAATCGGCAGTAACCTCACTCTCTTCGTTCGTGATCAAGTCCCGCAGGCGCATGCCACGCGCCTTGCCATTACGCGTGAGAATCTCGAGAGCCTGTGTGTAATTCCGGACTACTGTGCCTGCTTCCGCTGCTTCAGCGAGCCACTCCGCGACGAGTCGCTCCGGATATTCGCATTGCGCATCTTCGTAGGGAAAGAGGCTGAGGTTCAATCCGTGATCGAGGCTCGATTCCAATGAGCTAAGATCCCTGTCCGCCGCGGAAGAGTGCGATCTGGCGGCGCGCCTGTATAGCCAAAGGCCGGCCCGGATGGCGAGGGCGCTGCGTTTGATTCCGTGCGTCGGCAAGGCCAACACAAAATCTAACGGACGAACCAGATGCGGGCGCTCTTTCAGCAGCCGCTCACGTTCACGTAATGACTCCCGTACAAGACCGATCTCTCCGTGCTCCAGGTAGCGAAGGCCGCCATGGATAATGCGCGTCGCGCGGCTGGTGGTCCCGCTTGCAAAGTCGGCTTGCTCCACCAACAGGACGCGGCGGCCAGCGAGCGCACATTGTCGCGCAATTGCCACGCCGTTAATCCCGCCACCCATAATCGCGATGTCAAAATTGGAGCCCTGCAAACTCGGGCGCTCTGGACGCGAGTAGCTCATTGGGTTTATAGATGCAGGGTAGTTGGGAGCGTTTGTTGAATCAATCCCGCATGCTGTGCGGCAAGTAGTTTGTACCATTGATCGCGTTGTCACCGCGGCAGAATCGAGGCGAACTATGGCGAAGACGGGCCAGTTTGAACCTGGTGATGGTCCATTTCAGTTTCGTGTCAAGCTGGAAGGTGCAGAGGACATGGAAATTGCCGCGATGCGTCCTCCTTTCGATGTACCTACCGTGTTCGGGACGAAGGCCCGCGTTCCCGTCCGCGGAACAGTGAATGGATTTCCGTTTCGTAGTTCGCTTTGCAACATGGGCGACGGCCACATGATGGTCGTGAACAAGCAAATGCGGGAAGGTGCCAAATGCAGGGCGGGTGATATCGTCGAATTCGTCCTGCAGCGCGACCGGGACGAACGTGTAGTCGAGGTTCCAGCCGAGATTGACAAGATCATTGCCTCTAACAAAACGGCGCACGCAACCTGGAAGTCACTCTCGTACACACATCAGAAAGAATGGGTTCGAGCCATCGCCGAGGCGAAGCGCGAGGAAACGAAGCAATCGCGGATTAAGAAGATGATGGACGCCTTAAAGGCCGGAAAGCGTATTGGATTCTGAGCGCCAGGTCTAGCCTCTTGTGGCCTGATATCTGCCTGGAAGAACTTCGAATCGTGACTCGACTATCAGATCCGCAAGCAAAGACGACTTTAAGGGGTCCTCGAAATCCGCGCTTAGCGGCCCAAATTTCGTACAGGCAACTCCGCTGCTGGCGTGTAAAAGCCACCACACCCTGGCTCTAAATTGCCTGCAAATTCTGCTGTTGCCACCGATTGCCGAGCCACAAACCGCTCAAAGTCAGCAGTTTACGAATCGAGGTACATGGAACGAAAGTTGCTGAACCAAAGTGCAGGGCACAATTCCCGCCCAGGAGCTTTCCCGTCATGCTCGAAGAACAGAAACCACAAACAGAACCAGTAGAACCAGAAGAAATGCAAGAATCTGAACCATCCTCGTCCGGATTTCGTTTCGGGGTGTTAGCTGTCGTTTTGCTCGCATTTGTTGGGTTATTCGGATACTCGATCCACGAACGCAATGTCGCGCGACAGCTTGCTGGGCAGAATGACCAGACAACCGCTGCACTGAAGGAAACGCGCGGCCAAATGGACGTTCTCAACACCAAGCTCGATGCCTTGGCTGGTGCCCGGCAGGCGGTAGTAGTTGATCAAGCTACCCCGGCCGTTCACGCTCATCCCGCGGCGGTTCGCCACAGCAAGCCTGATCCGCGCTGGAAGAAGTTCCAGGGCCAGCTTGACGCCCAAGGCAAGGCAATCGAAGAGAATCGTAACAACCTCGAATCCACGCGGCAGGACCTGTCATCCGCGCGCACGGAGCTTCAAGGCTCAATCGCCAAGACACATGACGAACTAGTAGTCTTGCAGCGCAAGGGTGAGCGCAACTACTTCGAGTTTGATATCGATAAGGCTAAGCAGTTCTCGCACGCTGGCCCAGTGGGCATCAGCCTGCGTAAGGCCAATACCAAGCACCAATACGCCGATTTGGAACTGATGGTTGACGATCTAAAGATGTCAAAGAAACACCTGAACCTGTACGAGCCTGCGATGTTTTATCCGAACGAGGAGTCGCGTCCGCTGGAGCTCGTGATTAATCGAATCAGCAAAGATCACATCCACGGCTACATCAGTGCACCGAAGTATCGCAATTCGGAACTGACCGCCACGGCTAGCGATCCGGGAGCTGCGACCACTACGACCGCGCAGGACACGACCAGCGCCCCGCAGCTGCAACCACGGCATCGCTGAAGTATTGTCATCGCTGTTCAAAAGGCACGGCCTTGGGCCGTGCCTTTGTTTTGTGTGCCGAGCATGTTCGACAGCTTGAAGGTGTAAGTCCTTTTCACAACCTGATAGGGGTGAAGTGATAGCGAAACGCAAGGGCGTCGTCGCAAGACGGGGTCTGAAGGAAGAGTGGAGCAAATGTGCGAGCCAATGTACAAGAACCGGATCAGAGGCGTGAGCGTGGGGCGAGCGGGCAGATGATCGCCAAGCCCATATCTATCAAGGGCGCAAAGCGTAAATTCGGTGGTTGTGCGCAGAAGGCGGTCGAGCTTACCTCGGGAGATCCGCTGCAGGTCGCGGAAACGCGACTGGGAGTGAAGCGATTCATTTTGAACTCTGCAGCGGAAGTCAGCAGCGGGCGTAGTAGGTCATGCAGTCGGCGAGGTTAATGAGGCTCTCCAGGGCCGAAAGGCGGAGCCACAGCTAGGCTGAGCCGGAAACGATGGCTGAAGGCCCAAACGGTCCTCCGCAAGGAGGATAAAGAGAGCGACGAGTAAGCAGTGCCACTCAAGGACGACAAGCGGCAGAAGAACCAGCTACAGCAGTCGTTGGCCTTTCCCGAAACAGGAAGGGGTGAAGCCCCCGCGAGATCGCGGAGAGGGACCGAATCGTCCGTGGCGAAGCGCAAGTCCGAAAGTCCGGCTAGTACCGACCAGTTAATGGAGGAAATCTGCCAGGCAGAGAACTGTAAGCAGGCATTGGCACGAGTCAAGAGCAATAAAGGCAGTCCGGGAATCGACGGGATGACCGTCGAGAAACTCCCGGACTACCTGAAGCAGCACTGGCCCAAGCGACAAGCGAGTGCTGAAACTGATTCGACGCTTTCTCCAGGCCGGAGTGATGGAGAACGGGTTGGTGAGTCCGGTGGATGAAGGAACACCGCAGGGTGGTCCTCTCTCCCCACTGTTGAGCAATATCGTGCTCGACGAACTGGACCGAGAGCTAGAGAAACGTGGGCATAGGCACGTACGGTACGCGGATGATTGCAACCTCTATGTCCGCAGCCAGCGAGCCGGAGAACGGGTGATGGAGGGCGTCACTCGCTATCTCACCACGAAGCTCAAACTCAAGGTAAATCAGTCGAAGAGTGCGGTGGCCCAGCCGAAGGACAGGAAGTTGCTAGGGTTCAGCTTCACGGGCGGCGAGAAACCGCGCAGGCGCATTGCGCCTAAGACGATCTTGCGGTTCAAAGCTCGGATCCGAGAACTGACGTGCCGGACACGAGGGATCAGCATGGAGCAGAGAGTGAAGGAACTCACTGCATACCTGCGTGGTTGGCCAGGCTACTTCGGCTTCTGCCAGACACCCTCGGTGGTGGAGGATCTTGATAAGTGGCTTCGGCGCAGACTGCGCTCTGTAATGTGGAAGCAGTGGAAGCGTGGGAACAGGCGGTTTGGCGGAACTCCGCTCCCGCATGATCGGACATGACCTCGCCGCCCAAACCGCGGGTAGTCCTCATGGCCCGTGGCGACTTGCGAATAGTCCTGCCCTCTCCTACGCCCTGCCTAATTCCTACTTCGACTCGCTCGGCATCCTCCGCTTGGCTGACCTGCGCTAGCTCAACTCGCCGAACCGCCGTGTACGGACCCGTACGCATGGTGGTGTAGCAGGGACAGCGGGTGACCGCTTACCTATGCCAATTTTTTGCTCGCTATGTCTTTTCGGTAACAGCCTTTTTGATTGGATCGGCCTCGATAAGTTTATGCGACAATGCTCGCCGCACTTCAGGAGCTGCCTATGTGCATGTTGTGCGAGCTGCAGTTGTTCAACGATCATCAGGCACTTGAGCGCGAGTTCTACAACGTATGTCCGAAATGCAAGAAGTTCCCAGCGGACGCCTCCGGACACGAGTGCTATCACTGCTTCAGCGTTGGCGGAATCGTAGACGAGTGCCGAAGTGCAATGGCAAGCCGTGGAGCGAAGAGTTTCAATCAGCCAGGCAGGAAGTTGAGGGCGACGAAAAAGACTCTCCCATTCTAGGAGCGTTATCGCGCTGACATCGCTTGCTGTTGGGCGGGTTCCCATGGACGAGCTCGCGGAATCCAACGCCGCACGTTCTTGCGGTATTCGTCATAGTCGGCGCCAAACCTGCGGCGCAGCGTCGGTTCCTCGTAGAGCAAGATGAAGAGATTCACTAAGAGGATGATCGCGACAGCATATCCAATTAGCACTAGGGAGAACTCAGCAAAGAGAATCGCACAGCCGGCGAGAACGAGCCCGGCTCCGAGGTACATCGGGTTCCGCACATAGCGGTAGGGACCGATGATTACCAGATGTTGGGGTGCGTCAAAGGGAGCTGGAGTGCCTTTTCCGACGAAGAAAAACCTCGCGAAGCAATTGACCGCGAGGACTCCCCCGAGGACGATGGGTCCTAGCCCCCACCAACGGGCCGGACTTTGGGGCGGGAGGCTGGTCGAGCTTCGAATGCCTAGCCATTGCGGCATCAACCATAGCCAAAGCCATGCAAATCCACCTATGTACACGATGCTGCGGAGAGCGAGGAAGATCCGTTGGCCCATCGGCACCTCCCGGATTCATGCATCCAGAAGTGTAGCTTCGAAAAACGGTTTACTCTAGCCTGGGAAAATACACTCCTGTGCAATTGCGAATATGGAGATGAAGGTGACGGAACAGATACATGAGAAAACGATCAGTGCTGTCATAGCCGAGCGACGCTCTACGCCGCGTTTCGCACCCACTCCGGTCGCAGAAGAAGACCTCAAAAGAATTGTCATTGCGGGCCTGCAATCTCCCAGCGGCTACAACCTGCAGCCCTGGAGATTTGTCGTCGTTCGGGATGTCGAACAGCGCCGCAAGTTGCGCGTGGCTTCACACGAGCAGCCGAAGATCGGACAGGCTCCTGTGGTAATTGTCGCCTTCGGCGATCCAGATGGATGGCGTGAGGGGGACTTGGACGCGATGATTCGAATTGGTGCCGAGCATGGGTACTCCCATCCATCAAAATCCGGTGAAATGCGTCACATGATCTCCAAGTACTTCAGCGAGCACAAAAACATGCCGATGTGGTTGAACCGCCAGGTGATGATCGCGCTTACAACGATGATGCTTATGGCGGAAGCTCTCGGGTATGACACTGCATTGATGGAAGGCTTAGATGATCGGAAGGTAAGGGAGGCTGTGGGGGCGCCTGATCGTATGGAAGCTGTTTGCCTGCTCGCGATTGGTCATCGTGAAGGAGAAGACAAGCGTTACGGAGGGCGATTCCCCGCAGAACGCGTGGTCTTTGCGGAAAGTTTCGGCCGCCCGTTCGAGCTCTAGCTGGAGATTGGGTTGTGATCCAGGATTTTTCGTGCTCATCCCACCGGCTCCTGAATGACTTTTGCGTCCGATCTCTCGACTTCCCGCCGTTCTAAAATCCCTGAATCATGAGAATATGAATTCGTTTTGTGCTTGCTTGTACTGTGCCTCTTCCGCAAAGAGAGCAACGGCGAATAAGACTCATGAAGGAAAAAATTCAGCAACTCTTCACGAAGTTCGTTTCACTTTCAGAAACGAAGATGTTCAAGCGCATAGATTTCGTGTTGGCGATACTAGTCACACTTGTCGCTCTCGTCATTTATGCCTATACCGAGCTCAGTGGACGCAACGCTGCCGGGCTGCGCTTTATCGAGAATGTCGAGGCCCGTTCTTTGGACGCTCGCTTCAATCTGCGAGGTACACGTTCTCACGATGACAACATTGTGATCGTCGGCCTGGAAGAGACAACACTGCAAAGAGTGGGTGCTTTTCCAATCCCCCGCAATGCTTACGCGAACATGGTCGATCAACTCGCGAGAGACGGTGCAAGGCTGATCGTGTTCGACTTCAATTTTCCTCTTCCGGAGAAAAACTCAGCCGTCGATGCCTTGAAAAGGTTGGAGGCGAGTGTTCAGGGACGTGCCAACTCTGAGGTGATTCAGAAGATCCGTGAGATTGAAGCAACGAGTAACAACGATAAGATTCTAGCTGATTCTCTGAAACGAGCCGGAAATGTCGTTCTCGGCCATCTCTTCCTTGACGCTGAGCGTGCGAAGTCCGTTAATGCTGCCGGGGCAGCGGAGTACTTCCACGTTTTGGACGCACACCCCTTTCCGCAAGTCAAACCGCTAGGCGGAGTTTCACCGCTTCAAGCGTGGAAACGGGCGACTGCTGAAGCTAACGAATACGCTGATTTGAATGCGAGTGGTGTCTACGCGAATCTGGGCATTCTGGCGGATGCTGCTCGATCTTTTGGGTTCTTCAACGAAACTCCGGACATTGATGGAACCTTCCGAAGGTCACCCCTCCTAATCAGTTACAAGCACGGCGATTACGACGAACAGTTCTACCCATCAATCGATCTTGAAGCTGTACGCCAATACGAGAATATAAACGACGAAAGCATGGTCGCCTACGTTGCGGAAAACGGCATCGATCACATCGAACTGGGTCCCCATAACTTATGGCCTGATCACGATGGCACGGTCTGGGTGAACTATGCCGGACATTACAAGACCTACAAGCACTACCCGATGATTGACGTGATCGATGGGCGTTTTTCTGCCGGAACCTTCAAAGACAAGCTAGTTGTGTTTGGCGCGACTGCCGTGGCCGTCGGCGATTTGCGTAACACTCCTTTTCATGATGCCGATTTTATGGGCGTGGAGATCCATGCAAATGTCATCGACAACATCCTTCATTCCGCCGAGGCAGGGCGCGGATTCATAACCCGCAGCTACAAGGAGGAGGCGATTGATCTCCTCTTCATCCTCGCCTTTGGTCTTGGTCTGGGATACTGGTTTAGCCGCACGAAGCCGTTGACGGCCACGCTCGGTGTTCTGCCCGCGCTTTGCATCTTCGGCTTGATTGTGTACCTCGCATTTGCGCATTACGGCATGTGGTTGAGCTTTGTTATTCCAGCGGGAACGCTCGTCGCCAACTATGCGACGATCATCAGCTTCCGCATGGTTTTCGAAGAACGTGAAAAACGGAAAGTGCGTAAGACCTTCGAGCGCTACGTCTCGCCCGGCGTAATTGCGTTAATGGAGAAGAACCCGAAGAAATACTTCAAGACCGGTGGTGAGTCCAAAGAACTCACCGTGATGTTCAGCGACATCCGTTCCTTTACCACAATTTCAGAGGGGCTCTCGCCAGACGAACTTGTTCGCTTGCTCAACGAGTATCTCGGTGAGATGACCGATATTCTCTTCCGACGGTGGGGCACTCTCGACAAATATATCGGCGACGCCATTATGGGATTCTGGGGATCGCCCTTTCCGCAGGATGATCACGCCCTTCGGGCCTGCGCATGCGCCCTCGACATGCGGGCACGCCTTCAGGAACTAAACATGAAATGGGAGGCCGAAGGGCGCAAGCAACTCGCGATTGGTGTGGGATTGAATACAGGCGAAGTGAATGTAGGCAACATGGGTTCGTCGAAGCGTTTCGCCTGGACCGTGATGGGTGACAACGTAAATTTGGCTTCGCGCCTCGAGGGGATAACGAAGGAATATCACGTTCAATGTGTGGTCTCCGAATCAACTTATCGGTCAGCGAAAGATCAGTATATTTTTCGAGAGATTGATCGGATTAAGGTAAAAGGAAAAAACCTGCCGGTAACGATCTATGAGCTACTGGACTGGGGGCGGAATGAGTCGCTCTATACCGAGCGGATCGTGCGTTTTTCCGAGGCACTCACTGCTTACCGTCGCCAGCAATGGGAGGAAGCGATCGAACTGTTCAAGAAGATCAAGGGGAAATTCCACGACGATGGACCCGCTGAGACCTTCATCCACCGGTCACTGGAATTAATGGAGGCCCCGCCGGAACCTGATTGGGACGGCGTGTACGCGATGAAAACCAAATAGCGGACCGAACTCCGATCCAAAATGGGATTACAAGCATCCATAAGATACTTAGCCGGCATTCTAATCATTCTCGCGCTGTGTGCGTCGGCGCTGATAGCGAGAGAACGATCGTGGCGCGCTAGCTCGTCCAGCGATAATTCTGGCCGTTCGATCGATGCGGGCAGTGCTCAGACCCAGGAAGACCAATCTCAGAGTCAGAAAGGTAAGTCTAAGAAGGAGAAAGGGAAGAAGGAGCACGAGGGCGGCGGTGACGGCAATGGAGTCCCAGTTGAGTTTTCCGGCGCGGTCGCTCAAAGCGTTTTGCTGCAACTCCAAGACGCCCTAGAAGGGCACAGCGATGGACGGATGCTGTCGGCTTTCAACGATAGCAAGATGGATAGCTATCTAAACTTTCAGAATCAGATTCTTGCATTCTTTCAACGTTACGAGTCGTTCCACGTACACTTCCGAATCTCTCAGGCGACAGGGGAAGCGAATAAAGGTGAAGTTCTGGTTGATTTCGAATTAGAGGAAGTTCCACGCTCGGCCGACGCGCAACCCGTGCGCAAGCGTGATCAACTCCGTTTCAACATAGAGCGTGGTAAAAAGGGTTGGAAGATCGTAGACCTGCGGCCTCGAGACTTTTTCTCCTAAAGACTGTAGTGCTATTGAGCTAATCTGAGCCTCCCTTGAAGCGCGACTATCCTGATCGCCCCTTGCTCGGCGTCGGAGCTGTTGTTGTTAAAGACGAGCGAGTGCTCGTTGTTCGTCGCGCGAATCCTCCACTACAGGGACAATGGTCCATTCCTGGCGGTCTCGTGGAAACAGGCGAGACGACAAAGGATGCAGTCATTCGTGAGATCGGCGAAGAGACCGGACTCACGATCGAACCACTGGAGTTAATCGAGGTCTTTGAGCGAATCCTTCGCGACGCCGATTCCCGCGTGCAGTATCACTTCGTGGTGATCGATTACTTATGCCGTATCTCGTCGGGCGAATTGCAGGCGGGCAGTGATGTGAGCGAGATTCGTTGGGCTGGGTTTGATGACCTGCGAATCTTGGGAATTACGCCAGAGACTCGTGCTGTCATTAAGAAAGCCTTGAACGCAGCGAAGGAATCTACCGCGTTCCGAACTGATAGCTGATTCCGAAACCCAGACGCAAAAAGTCAGTGTTGCTGTATCCGCCTCCGTAAGGCCGGAAATAGTCCACCTGCAGCGCTCGTATGGCAAGCTGTTCGGTCAAAGGGTAATTGAGGCCTCCTCCAGCAGCGATCGTGAACGAATTGCTAAATCCGCGCGAATTAATGCTGGTATGCGAGATTCCGAAGAGGCCACGGATGAAAGGCTGAAAACGGTAGATGTGCAATCCGACTTGAGGACCACCCAGAAACGATGTCAGCGAGACTCCGTGGCCGTAGTAGCCCCCAACCTCTCCCGTTGCTTGTACGAACGGCATCACTGCCGCGCCGAGTGAAGCGGTAAAGCCGTTCAATCCGACTTTCCCGCCAAGGCTCCCATCGGTGGCCATGTGAGCGAAAGTTGCCGACGCCTCGTACGGACGGTATGAGAACTGCCCTTTTGCTCCCGGCGATTGAGCAATACCAAAACAGGAATAAAAAACGCAGACCACAAACGCGAGACCTCGTCCTCGAAGGCCCATGCCTATCCTCCCTCAGATTCAGAGTGGCGCCTGAAGTGCGATGTCTCTCGAAGGCTTGGCGATGTCCGAGCAACTCAGAAAGTAAGCGAATCGCCCGCGGACACGACCGTTTCCTGAAAATCGCCTACAACTCTAGCCAAATAAAGCCTTTGCCAGTCTATGGAAGAAACCTCTTTTTTCGTTTCCCGTCTTCGCTTTAGAGGGAGGTTGCGATGGAGAAGGTGGCTGGGGAGCGACGGTTGGACTCTCCGGCCAAGGCAGGCGCTCGATATGAACACGCGCCAGCGTCTGGGTGACATCTACATTCGCAGGTGTACCAGCGCCACGAAAGACCATGGGGGCGTCGACCTGAATCTGCACTTGTGACGAAGGGTGCTGAGGAAGGGATGCCGCCGCGTTGGCTGCTGCAGCAACTGCCGGCTCGGTCTGGAGCGCAGCGAGGGCAGCCGCCTTTTGTTCGGCTGTCGGAGCTGGAGCTTTTTGTGGCGCAGGTTCTCGTGTTTGTGCCAAGGAGGTTGTCGACGCTTGAGCTGGGGGGACCGGAGATTGAACTGCAAGTACTGGAATTTGAGGAAGTGGGGATTGCGCTCGAGGTGAAGGTGCAGGGGGGACGATTGGTGATGCCTCAGCAGTCTGGACGGCAGACGGAGCGGGACATCCGCAGTTCGCAGCGTCGTCTAAATTGGGTCTCTTAACGTTTCCTGGATGAAAGATCGCCTGCTCGTTGGGCTTCAATCGGTAGAAATCGTCGCCCATAAGCTCGGAAATGACTACATAGGAATCTTCTCCTCGGGAACGTAGGCAGGCATCACCATTGGCCCGCGCCGTGATGGAAACGTTCACTTTTGCCGGTCCTGAAATGAGAATCCGGAAGTCCGGAGTCAGGATGGCATCAGCCGTGGCGGGTAAATCGTAGTCGCCTTCGAGCGACCCAGCACTCATCGCGAACATGAGCTCCTGTCCCTTCGGCGAACTGTAGACTGTGAGGTTTGTGCCGGGACAGATACGCACCTGGCCACCACGCGCCAAGCGCACTGAAGCGGAATGCTGGCCGGCGGTGATTACTGAGCCGTTGTCAACCTCGAGTCCGCTCGCCGTATAACGCACGCCGCCTTTTACCGTAGCGTCGGAAGCATAGAGGTCTCCGATGCGCTGGGCCCCTGCCAGGGTTGACATGAGGCACGTTGCTAAAACGAAAACCCCGCGCTTTTGGCGCAGGGTCTTCGACTTGGGAGGGTAATGCAGCGTTTGAGGCAAAAATCTACGCGTCGGCAGTATCCGGCACGAAATCATACTGCTCAATTATCGCAGCGATGCCGGTCTGCTGCGGCCGTCCATCATCGATACGAACTATTCGCCCACGGCAACGAACGCGAATGCTCTCGGTGAGCGTGATCTCCGGAGGTAATGTAAGCGTGAATTCTACTTTTGAACCTTTTGACAGTTTGGAACCAGCGTAGAAAAACACACCTTGTGCGCTTACGTCGCGTGTCTCGGCCGGTACTTCTTTGAGCTGTCCGTCCTCACAGCGTATGGAAACTGGAAGCTTCAGCGCAAACCGACGGCTCGTTCTTTGTTCGGTCTTCGTGGCTGATGTTGCCATAGGAGTTAACCTCGCGCGGGGACCCTATGAGCATGACCCGGATATTGCCCCGCGTCAAGGCAATTCGAGGAACTCCGAAAGAGATGGATGAAAAGGACAAAGCACCAGAGCCGCAATTAAGTCTGGTGGGCGCTTTGCCGGTTCCATCGAATGGCGCTGGGCTCAATCGTTTACCTAAGTTCAGGGATAAAAACGTGCGAAAACGGCACAGCTTGGGTCTGAGCAGTGCACGGGAAATGACCCACTTAGGTAGTGCCGAGGCGATCCCACACGGTCCAAAACTTCTGCATTTCGGCAGGCTTGCCAAACGAAATGCGGACGAAATTGTCCATGCCAGGGAAGCGCCGTCCAATGAGGATTCCATTCTGCTTAAAGTGATTCATGATCTGCGTCGCAGGTCGTCCTGCATCCATCATGGCAAAGTTCGCAAACGACGGAATTGGTTTTAGGCCTCGGCGCCCAGCCTGGGCGAAGAACTCCTGTCGATCAGTGGCGTTTCGCCGGACTGCAGCCTGCATCTCGGCGGTATCTTGCAACGCGGCAACCCCTGCTTGAGCAGCGACCATGTTGACGTTGTCCTGAGTCTGAAAGCTACGCATGCGCTGAGTATTCTCAATCGAGCTAACGCCATAACCCAGACGCATTCCCGCCATGCCGTAGATCTTGGAGAAAGTTCGCGCCACGATTACACGTGGATTATCCACGGGTTGATCGAGGAAGGACCGGTAATCGGAAGAGTCTGTGGCGAAGTGATGGTAGGCCTCGTCGATCAGGACATAGGTGTTTTCCGGCAGTTTGCTGATGAACGTCGCCAGATCCTTGCGTGGAGTCAGGCTGGCTGTCGGATTGTTCGGATTGCAAACATAGATAAGTGATGGAGTAGACGCAGTCCGCGCCAACATTGCGTCGAGATCATGCGCATAGTTGCCGGTGAGCGGGACTTTTTCTGTCTCTGCTCCCGAGGCAGCCGCGTATTCGCCGATCGCCTCGAACGTGGGAGCCGCAACAATCAGTTTTTTGCCCTTGCCTAGGAAGGCGCCCACAGCGACGCGCAGGATTTCAGTCGATCCGCAACCGGTGATTACCTGTTGTGTTTTTGTCTTGTGTAGGTCAGAGATCTCCCAGACGAGTGCGTCGTAATCGAAATCCGGATAGCGGTTCGCCCATCCAATTGCTTCCCGCATTGCGGCTACGGTTTTCGGGAGCGGGCCATAGGCATTCTCATTGCTGTTGAGCAGGATGGCATTGGCACGCGTTGCCCCGAGAGCGGTTTTTGCGCCTACTGCCTGACCGTGGCGGGATGGCTCAAAGGCTTCAAGGGAGAGAGGAGAGGTAACCAGAGCTGCTCCAGCGGCAGCGCCTACTCCAAGAGATTGTAGAAAGCTTCGTCGCGTTAGCATGAAAGCTCCTGTTTTCAAGAGGCATTCCAGAGAAAACGCCGAAAGCGACTCAGCGTTTTCACATAATATCGGCCAATACTGTATTCCTAAGCTCAGGCTTTTGCACTAATGCGTTTGAGGAGCTCAGGATGACAGGCTCGATTTTAAAATTCGCGACTTACACTTCCTGCACAGCCTGTGTCAGGCTTGTAAGGGACGACTTCGCATCACCGTACAGCATCCCGGTGACGGGTTTGAAGAACAGCGGGTTCTCCAACCCAGAGAATCCTTTTCCTTTACCGCGCTTCAGCACTACGACTGACTTTGCGCGATCAACCTCGATGATCGGCATGCCCGCGATCGGACTCCTGGGATTGTCTCGCGCGTCAGGATTCACCACGTCATTGGCGCCAATGACCACAGCGACGTCAGTTTGTGGCAGATCGGGATTGATCTGGTCCATTTCATAGAGGAGCGAGTAGGGGACGTTCGCTTCTGCAAGCAGGACGTTCATGTGTCCCGGCATGCGACCGGCCACGGGATGAATACCAAACTTCACACCTACGCCGCGCGCTTCGAGGAGGTTTGCCAGCTCACGCACAGCGTGTTGCGCCTGTGCCGTAGCCATGCCATATCCAGGAACGAAGACCACCTGCTTGGCATAAGCCAGTTGCGTGGCGACGTCTTCCAGTGATACCTCGCGCATCGTTCCTGTCGCAGCTCCGACCGCCGTTTCAGACACCGCTCCAAATGCGCCGAACAGAACATTCTTCATCGAGCGATTCATCGCACGGCACATCAAGACGGAAAGAATGAATCCCGAGAACCCGTCGAGCGTGCCGGCGATGATCAGAACGTTATTGCCGAGCACGAATCCGGTAGCGGCTGCAGCGAGTCCGGCGTAGGAGTTCAGGAGCGACATCACAACCGGCATGTCGGCAGCGCCGATGGGAATCACCAGCAGTACGCCAAAGCAGAAGCCCAGCGTCATCATGATGTAGAACGCTGGTGCTGCACTTGCGTCGTAGACCAAGTAGACAAAGCATCCGATCATCACTGCCAGCAACGTCATATTGAAGATGTTCTGACCCTTGAAGGTGATCGGAGTGCCTTTCACGATGCCGTAAAGCTTTCCGAAGGCGATCAAGCTGCCTGTGAACGTGAGGCAGCCGAGCATGATTTCAAATCCCAGGGCGCCGACCTTCAGAGGGCTGAGCCGAGCGCCATGGTTGGCGTATTCAGAGATGCCGACCAACGCTGCAGCCAGCGCGCCGAATGCGTGCGAAAGCGCAGTCCGTTCTGGCATCGCCGTCATCGGCATCCAAATGGACATCACGGCTCCGATCGAGCCACCGATGAGTAGTCCGATCCATATCCACTGGTAGGTAACGATTTCAGGATTGAACAGCGTGCCAACAATGGCAGCAGTCATACCCGCTGCAGCGAGCAGCATGCCACGGCGTGCAGAATCGGGATGAGTCAGTCCCTTAAGGCCGAAAACGAATAGGATCGAAGCCGCGAGATAACAGAACTCGATGTAGATATTCACTTCGAGTTCCCCTTCTTATCAGTGGGTTTCACCGGCAATTCGCGTTTGAACATCTTCAGCATCCTGTCCGTAATCAAGAATCCGCCGATCACGTTGATCGACGCCGAGATCACAGCAATGAATCCCAGCCACGTGCTGATCGGGCTTTCATTGTGACGGCCTGCGACGACCAGCGCTCCTACAACGGAGATAGCCGACAGGGCGTTCGTAGCCGACATTAGAGGCGTGTGCAGCAGCGGAGGGACCCGCGAGATGATCTGGTATCCCAGAAAGGCGGCCAGAGCAAATACGTACAACGACGCCATCAGAATCCGCGGATCAAAGACCAATTGCTCCATTCATTCTCCTCCCACTATCGGGTTACCGGCTCGCCTAAGAGGGCGGCTACGCGGGTGTTCACTACCTGTCCCTGGTGTGTTACGCACGACGGGCCAACCACGTCGTCGCGCATGTCGATACTCAATTGCCCGTCCTTGCTAAGCAACTGCAGGAACGAAGTCATGTTGCGGGAAAAGAGCTGGCTGGCGTGATATGGAACCGTCGCGGCCAGATTCAGTGGAGCGAAAAGCGTCACTCCATTCGACGTGATCACCACTTCATCCGGACGACTCAGTGAAACGTTCCCTCCGGTGGGAGCCGCAAGATCCACGATTACGGATCCTCGTTTCATGGCGAGTACAGCGTCGTCGTCCATCATGAGCGGGGCGCGCTTGCCTGGCACCGCAGCAGTCGTAACGATTACGTCGGCATTACGCGCTTGCTTGGCGATTAGATCACGCCCACGCTTAAGAGCTTCGGGGCTGAGTTCGCGCGCGTATCCGCCGGCGTCTTCGGTGGCTATTCCCCCAAGATCGACTTCAAGGAAGGTGGCACCGAGCGATTTCACCTGCTCCCCTGCGGCGGCGCGCACGTCGTACGCCTCTACGACTGCGCCTAACCGTTTTGCAGTAGCGATCGCTTGCAGACCCGCGACGCCGGCTCCTAGCACAAGCACTTTGGCCGGAGCCACAGTTCCAGCGGCGGTCATGAGCATCGGAAACATCCGCGGGAGTTGGGAGGCCGCCATCAACACCGCCTTGTAGCCAACGACGGTTGCCATCGACGAAAGCGCGTCCATGGCCTGGGCCCGCGTTATTCGCGGGATCAACTCAACAGCAAAGGTTGTGAGCTTGAGCCCGACCGCCGGTTCAAGAGCGCCCGGCTCGTCCAGCGGACGCAGGAATCCAAGCACTACCGATCCCGGCCGCATGGCTGCCATGTAAGAAGGAGCAGGACGCTGCACACATACCAGCACTTCTGCCGCGGGCAGCAATTGCGTGCGATCCGATGTAACCGTCGCGCCTGCAGCCTCGTAGTCAGTGTCGTTCACGCCGGCGGCTTCGCCGGCGCCCGCTTCCACCCACACCTCATTCTTGGCCGCTGTGAGTTTCTTGATGGATTCAGGAACCAATGCCACCCGACCTTCACCCGGCAGCGTTTCGCGTAAGACGGCAACTCGCATGAGTTAGTTCACCTGTGCTGTTCGACAGTGTAGCGAAAAATGCCGCGATTGCTAACTAGGAAGCATCAGAAAACGACACTCGAAGCTGAAACGGCTTTTGAACGCTCTTTCCCTCACGAGGGAGGTCGCGCAGAGTTTTTTTGCCAATACCGTCGTTCTAACTTTCGTTGTCATTCAAGCACCCTATCCCCCAGCATGATTAGACCGTTGTTCGCGCCAAACGAAGTCTTTGTTTTCTTCACGGAGTTCCCAAAATAGAACAACAGATGAAATTTGACTTTCGCTAGCGAGTGGTCGTACCACGGGAAAGTGAAGTAAATAACTCCGAAGGAGTATCAAAATGGGATCGCCCGCGAACGAAGACGACGAAATCTATGAAGATGACGAGGAGGGACTCAGCTACGACCCACCCAAGCCAGTAACCGCTGAGGATGTTTCCAGGCTGGACCAATTGCGGGCGCTGGCACATGTCGACGATGTGCTCGATGACATCGAGGAAAACATCAAGCTGGTCAACCACCGCGAGTACACCGCCTGCGGGGAGAACGACTACTGAATCTTGAAAAAGCGCATCGCGCATCACGCTGTCAGCATGTGAGGCTGAACGGAAAACCGTGCGGGTCTCCCGCCGTGAGCGGACAGCCGTACTGCCACTTCCACCGTATTGCGTTCATCGCTGGCGATGATTCGACAAAACTTCTTCAATTCCTCTGCCTTGCTTACAGGTACGCTCAATTCTTTTACCTCGAACGTGCGGGTGTACCCGATCACCTTGCCCTCTACTTGGGTTTTGGAATGGTAGCTGGCGAAGCTGAAGTCGGCATCAACCGGGGGAGGCAGTTCATCCACTGTATACCCGGCAGGCAACGCGATTTCAAAATTGTCCGTATCCTGTACTGGTCCTTCGAATTCAATGGGAAACCGGCGGGGCTCCTTGGTCCCCAATATCCCCTGGCCTTGCTTCCAAGTACGCGCGGCCTTACCAGAAGAAGGTTGCCGGCATTCTTGGCGTAGTTATCGGCTTCAAATGCGTACTTGAACCAAGAGGCTGGTCTCTGAGGTTAAGATTCACCACCGACGCCATGGTAATGCGAAAGTTCGACAGTGACCCAGCAAGCAGACTCTCGATGGGCTTGATTTTCTCCGTATTGCTGGTTACGCCGCGCAGCGCTTGCCGTTGCGTCCACGCCCGATCGCCGACGCGCACTTCCTCAACGGTACCTTGCAGTTTGCCGGTCGGATCCGGCGTCAGTTTCGCCGTTCGTTGAATGCTATTCATCGAAGAGGGTTGTTTTGGCAGCTCAACGAGTTCGCCGCCCTCAGCAGTGACCAGCAGACCATAGTTCGCCTGAAGGTAGCCTCCAGGTGAATTCTCTTAGCTAATTTTCCAAACTGGGAATTAACGAACGATTACGAGCATAGCTATCGCGGCTCTCGAACGAGGTCCGCGGCAGAAATGGCTAACCGCCCGCCTGACTTGGCCCGAGGCCCTCTCTTCCGGTTCCTCCATCCTCCTCGGGCGATTCGGTCCCGAATCAGTGTCCCTTGTACTCCATGAAGAGGTCCGGAAACTGTTCTTTCAGAGCGCTGATCTTCGGACGATCGCAGACCAGGATGTAGGGATTGTCAGGATGATGGAGTGCATAATCCTGATGGTAGTCTTCAGCGCGGTAGAAGCCTTTCAGCGGAGTTACCTCCGTGACAATCGGTTTCGGGAAAACCTTCGCGGCGTCGAGTTGCGCGATGTAGGAGGTGGCAATGCGCCGTTGGCCGTCGTTTGCGTAAAAGATCGCGGAACGATATGACGAACCTACATCGGGTCCCTGCCGGTTGAGCTGCGTAGGATCGTGAGCGACAGAAAAGAAGAGGCGCAACAGCTGCCCATAAGTGATTTTCGATGGATCGTACACAATTTCCACCGATTCGGCATGCCCAGTCGTCTCCGTCGTCACCTGATCGTAAGTGGCAGTCGACGCCGAGCCGCCGGCATATCCCGCCGTTGTCTTGATTACGCCCTTTACTCGCTGAAACACAGACTGAGTTCCCCAAAAACATCCGCCGGCGAACACCGCTGTCTGCTGGCCTGGACTAGCCGTGAGCGAAGTATCGACCGTTGGCGGAGGAATCAGTGATTTCCGAGCTGCGTTGGCCGTGCAGGAGAGAACAGAAACCGTGAGTGCGAGAGTCAGAAGGCTACATAGCCAGCGTACGAGCATTGGACGGACACCCCATTCTTACTTGATGATAGGCGTTCGTGAATAAGAACGCAGGAAGATAGGCATCGCCGGCGCCCAGCTCTCTTCAATTCTTCAAGCTTCTAATTTCTGCAGAATCGTTCGAGCGTCGACGCGCGTCTAAGGGCTCGGAGGAAATCCTTGAATGACGAAGCGATTGCCGATGTTTCTATTGTTGCTGCTGGTTGTTCCCGCTCAAGCGCAAGACAGGAAACGCATGAATCTTCGGGATGTGTTGCTGGCGGAGCTGCGTTCGACTCATAGCAGCGAGGAGTGGTTTGTGCCGGCGAACGTTGCGGTGAAGGGCTTGACGGCCGAGCAGGCCAGCTGGACCGACGGCAAGGGGAATCACTCGGTTGGCCAGCTTGCGCATCACCTGTTGTTCTGGAATCGGCAAAGTCTGGCACGCCTCAAAGGCGAGACTCCGGAGAAGTTCAGTGGCAATAACGATGAAACCTTCGACAAGTTTGACAGCAAGGCATGGAATGAGACGGTTCAACAACTCGATCAAGTCATGACCGAGCTCGAGAAGTGGTTGGAAACCGCAGACGAACCAAAGTTGAAGGAGTCAGCGCAGACATTTACCCACATCAGCACGCACAACGCCTACCACATAGGCCAGATCATTTATGTCCGCAAAGAACAAGGGTCATGGGATCCCAAGAACGGTGTGAAATAGACACCGACCGGGTGCCCTTTCATCGCTTTTGTTGGGATGTGGGCGCCCGACATGCGCGACACGCGGCCATTTAACGAACTGAAATCGACAATTGAGATTCGGCGATCCGCGGTTGGCAAAGGCGAGCACGGTACACTCTTCGCCTATGTCTGGAATCCTGAAATCGTTGTTTGTGCTGCTGGTTGCTGCCTCTTGCCTTCTTTCCGGCGGTGCGCAAACGCCAACGCCTGCTACCTGGCCGCCAAGTCCTGGTCATACCACCATCACTTTGTGGCCGGGCGGAGCACCTGGTCCGTCCACCGCCAGGGGCCCTGAGCAGGACACGACGACGGGTAAGGATCGTCAGGTTGCAGGACGTGCTGTGATTCGGATTGGCAATGTTTCCGCGCCGACGATCACGCTATATCCCGCGCCGGCGGCTCAGAACTCAAATGCGGCAGTGGTCGTGTTCCCCGGCGGAAGTTATCGCATCCTGGCGATCGACCTTGAGGGAACCGAGGTCTGCGACTGGCTGAATTCGATTGGCGTGAATTGTGTGCTGCTGAAGTATCGCGTGCCCGAAACCGGTCCTTTTCCCAAATCGGGCGCAGCGCTTCAGGATGCACAGCGGGCCATCGGCATGGTACGCGAGCACGCGGCAGAGTGGCACATCGATCCTAAACGTGTAGGTGTGCTGGGGTTCTCCGCGGGAGGACATTTGGCTGCGGCAGTCAGCACCCATTACGAGCAGCGGTTGTATCCAGCGGTCGATGCGGCCGATCAACTCAGCTGTCGTCCTGACTTTGCCCTGATAATCTATCCCGGATATCTGGCGAGTGCCGAAAAGAACTTCGAGTTTAGTCCAGACATTCCAGTAGCAGCTTCAACGCCACCGGCCTTTCTCGTACAGGCGGAGGACGACTCGGTCCATGTAGAGAACGCCGTCGAGTACTTCATGGCGCTGAAGAAAGCAGGAGTCCCAGGCGAGCTGCATGCCTACGCACAAGGCGGCCATGGATACGGCCTGCGCCCAACCCAGAAGCCGGTAACAAGATGGCCGCAGTTAGCCTCACGCTGGCTGCACACGATTGGAGTCTTGCAAGGCGGAGCGGAATAGACAAGGCACGAAACTTCGCGACGAAAGAGCGTGTCTCCTTTGTTTCGATACGTCGCTTTCCTGCGCTTCAATTGACGTCGTCGCGAAGGTATTCGTCGGTAGTCTTCCCGTTCGGCTCAGTGAGGTACAGTCTTCCGTCACGAAGATGAAACTGACCGCCGTGGACCTTGTGAGTGCGTTGGTCTGTGAATGTAAATGTATGCTTGGCGAGATCATAGCTGCCATTCATCCACAGGAATGCGATGCGAAGCTTGAGGACGCCGGCGGTGGTGTAGGTGTACGTGGCGTTCTTCACCATCGCCTCCATTGCACGTCTTGCCTCTGGAGACATCTCTGGCGGTGCAGCGGGCGTCGACGTTGTTACTGGCTTCCAGGTTCCTATGATTGGAGGCACTCCTGGCGTGGCTGTCCCCACGCGGTGAAGTTCCATCTCGCCCGTGGGCTTATCTTTTCGGCCAGCTTCCTTCAGACCCGGCGCAGACTCGATCCTCTGGCGCATGGTGTCTCCGGTAATTTGGAAACGCATGACCTGAGGTTTAGCATCGGGCCCGGTTTCGTTCGGCGATGTAATCAGCTTGTCGCCCTCAACGCGGTAAGGCTCGTCAACAATCGCTCCGGGTGCCATCGACAACGTGCCGTCACTTCTGAATTCCCACATTGAACCGATGCCGCCCATCGACCGGTTCTTCGCTACCCACTGTCCTACGAGTTGGTGAAGCTCAGCGTCCGTTCCGGCCGGGTCGGAAAGTGCATAGAGACTCCAGCAAGAGAAGAGCACGACGAAGGCGAATGCGACAAGGCGGTCTTTAATCGTCATGGCGACGGCATGCTACCACCGGGAAGTTACAGCCCGAAGAATAATGGAATTCTCCCTAAATGCCGCGATTAGAAACCGGCCGCGCTTGGCCCGAATCCAGCCTAGGAATCTAATTGATGTCGAACTGCTCCTGATGGAGTAGAGGATCGCTCTTTACAATGATCGTTTTGCCTGCGAGTTCTTCCATCTCCTGCAGCCAACGGGCGTTGTTGGCTTTGAGCGCCTTTACCACCTCGGGATTTACCCGGAGCATTACATCGTGCCGCTCCATCTGGTGGGCCATCTTGCGCATTTCGACGTAGATTTCATTGCAGACGGTCTGCACGCTCTTAATCATGCCGGTTCCGGTGCAATAGGTGCATGCCGTGGATAGCGTCCGCTCTAGCGACTGTTTGACGCGCTTGCGCGTGATTGCTACAAGTCCGAAATCATTGAATTGCAGCACCTTCGATGGTGCGCGATCGTTTTTCAGCGCCTCTTCCAGTGCTTGCATGACTTTCTGCCGGTTCTTGCGTTCATCCATGTCGATGAAGTCGATGACAATGATTCCGCCAAGATCGCGCAGACGAATCTGCCGAACGATCTCTCGGATGGCATCAATGTTCGTCTTCACGATTGTGTCTTCCAGCCGCATCGTTTTGCCGACATATTTGCCGGTGTTGATGTCGATCGCCACCAGGGCTTCGGTCTGATTGATGACAATGTATCCGCCACTCTTCAGCCAGACCTTCGACTTGAGTGCGTTGTTAATCTCGTCCTGAATGCCGAATTGCTCGAACAGCGGGGCGTCTTTCGTGTAGAGCTTCGCGCGACGCACCATTGAGGGCTGGAATCGTCCCAAGAAGCGCACAATGCGTTCGTACTCCTGCTCGCTGTCGACCCAGATGCTGGTGAAGTTGCTGGTGACCTGATCGCGCAGAATACGCTCGACGAGGTTGAGGTCGTGATAGATCAATGCTGGAGCTTTACCGCTCTCCGCGCGCGATTTGATGTCGTTCCACAAGTTGATGAGGAAGCGAAGGTCTGAACGCAGATCCTCCTCGCTTGCTCCTGCGGCGGCGGTGCGAACAATGAATCCTCCGTGGGCATTACCTTTTTCACTGATGAGGACCCGCTTCAACCGCTGGCGCTCATCGTCCGATCCGATCTTACGGGAAACACCGACGTGGTTTACTGTCGGCATGTAAACCAGGAAGCGTCCGGGTAGCGCGATGTGACTCGTGATCCGTGCGCCCTTCTTCGCCATCGGCTCTTTCGCGATCTGGACGAGGATCTCCTGGCCTTCCTTCAGCAGATCGCTGATGGTCGGCTGAGACTCACGCTGAATATTGCGGCGTCCGCGCATGGGGCGTCCGCGACGTCCACGGCGGAAACGATCCTGCTGACCGCGCTCAGGTCGTTCGATTCGTTGTTGGAAGGCCGCCGTATTCGCTGGGGCTCTGAGTTCCGCGCGCCCTTCTTCCGTCAGATCCTCGTGATCATCTTCCTCGTCGGCCTTCTCTTCCGTGTGTTGATAGGCCGAATCTTCTAGATCGGCAGCTTCCATCTGTTCTGCCTGATCGTCGGCATCCGCTGCCGTAAAGCTCTCGACCTCCTCGTCGGCAGGATGATCCTCAGCATCGGACGGTTCACTGTCGTTTAGACCCAGGCGCTGATTTACATGCGCTTCCCGCACCGCTTCTACGAGCTGCTCGGCGTTCTCGGCGTCGAGCGTCTCTTCCTCAAGTTCTTCGTAGATATCTTCGTCGGGGTGCTCGCCGAATGGCGTTAGCTCACTTTCTTCTTCGTCGATTACCTCCTCTTCGAGAACGCCCGCGCCAAATTCATGCGCAACCGGTGCGCTATCCGGCTCCGCAGCTTGGGATTCGGTCCCGGACACAAGGGTGGCTGCGTGGCCGTCTTCATGCTTCGTATGTTCGAACGCAGAGGACGTGTGGTCCTCAGATCCAAGGCTGCCGAGCACATGCTCAACTCGTTCTTCGTCCGTACTCTGCTCAGGCGAGGAATACGAAATGCTCGCGTTGCCGTGGGGAATCTCTGCTTCCTTCACTTCCGAAGGCGCTACAGGGCCCGCTTCGACCTCAGGAGCCGCGTGCGACGTAGTTACTGCTAATTCCTCTTTGCCGCGATACTTGGCGAGCGATTCACCTGGCAGCGCGAATACCGGCGGACCCGAAGGTGCAGGCCCTGGCGTTGATGTATCGCGTTCAAACCTACGGCCTGGACGCTCCCAGCGGGATTGGCCTCTGCCAAAGGAGCGTTCCCGATTTGGATACGGCTCGCGATTGGATGACTGTGACGCGTCGTCCTGCTCTGAATCACGATTGCGGTACTTGGAGATCGATTCGCCCGGAAGGACCTGCATGGATCCCGCGCTCTCAACTGGGCGTGAAACGAAGTTTTGCTCTGGAGATTGGCTCGCGGGCGGCTCGTGCGTTTCGTTCTGCCGTCCCTTCTGATCCGCCGACGCAGAGGCACTCTGATTGCTCTCTTCAGTTCTCTCCGTCTGGCGGTACTTAGAAAGCGACTCGCCGGGCAGAACACTCGTTTCGTTCTCTACACCCTCCGATGCCGCCTCGGGTTCCTCCTCCGAGGGATCGTGCTGTGCTGTCGTTTGCGGAGCGCCGTGATCCTGAAATCCGCCACGTCCGCGGCGACGTCCACGACGTCCGCGCCAACGACGCGGACCACGCTCGTACTGGCCACCTTCCCCTTGTACCTGATCGGACCCTTCAGTGTGGGAGTCGCCGGACTCGCCAGTACTTCCGTCGATCGGCTGCAGTTGCTGCGGTTGAGGACGTTGCGACTCCGGCTGCGCCTCGGAATGCGCGCGATTTACAACCTGCTCAAATTCTTCCTGATCTTCTTGTTCTTCAAGGAAATCGGTAACGTAAAGAAAAGCGTCGCGCTCGAGCCCAATATCCACGAACGCAGATTGCATTCCGGGAAGGACTCGAGTCACGCGGCCTTTGTAGATGGAACCGGCCAGCGTGTATTCGTTCTCACGCTCAAAATAGATTTCGCTAAGTTGCTCGTCTTCTACGACCGCAACCTTGGTTTCATGCGGGGTAGTCGAGATGAATAGCTCTTTTGCCATGCTTGCTCCGATACAGGGCAAGCGAGGAACTAGCTAAGAAGTCAGGGGACCTCTTCGGGGAGGAGTATGAGCGCCACGATGCATGGACAATCTTGATAGACGAACGAGGTAGGTGTGGGATTCGAAGCCCAGTGAACCGCCGACTCTTCGAATTTTGGAACCTATCGCGATCATGCTCGCGGCCTAAGCTGAAAGGACTTGTGGCCACTGTACCGATCCGCAAATGGCAGATCGGCCGGGCCGTTAGCCTGTCCTGTTACAGCAGTGAAGCTCTTGGATCCTCTCCGGCTTGTTTCTCGATTGCCGGCGCCCTCAACTTCGTGGAGGGCTGAACGTAATGTCGTTGGCGTCCCGCTGGACGCTAACCCCAGGCAGCTCTGCCGTCCGGGTAAATCAGAAAACTTGGTGGTCCGCAGCAGCGGACGTTTGTCCAGGTTTTGCCCGGACGTCTTAAACCTCGTTTGCTTATCCGCCTAGTTCACAAATCTACGCATTCGGATGTTATTCACGATGCCCAGGGCTAAGAACGTGAACAAGACTGACGATCCGCCATAGCTCATCAACGGTAATGGGATACCCGTGACAGGCATAAAGCCAACCACCATGCCCGCGTTGACGAGAATATGAAAGACCAGCACCGCTACTACGCCCATAATAATCAGAGTTCCGGCCCGGTCTGGTGCGGTTTGTGCGTTTTGAATCAAACGCATCAACACGATGAAGTATAGCAGCAGTAGAATCAGACAACCTACAAAGCCATGCTCCTCAGCATAGGCAGCCAGAATGAAGTCGGTGTAGGGGATAGGAATGAACGCACCCTGCGTCTGACTACCCTTCAGAGCTCCTTTGCCAATCAGGCCTCCAGAGCCTACGGCGATCAGCGATTGCTGAATTTGGTATCCCGATCCACGTGGGTCGGCTTCGGGTTCGCTGAAGCTCGTTAGACGGGCTTTCTGGTACGGCTTAAGGCCCCATTTCCACACCGGGTAGATCATCACTGTCCCGAGCAGCAGGATGCCAACCGCGTGCTTAAGCCTGATGCCTCCTAGAAATAGCGCGCAAACGAGGATGGGCACATAAGTGAGGGCCGTTCCGAGATCCGGTTGTTTCAGCACCATCGCCATTGGAATTCCGGCGATCAAAAATGACTTAACGATGTCGCGCAGTGTGACCTCCCGCCCGGCGAGGTCGGAAAAATACTTGGCCATCGCTAAGATAAGCACGATCTTGATCCATTCCGACGGCTGGAAGTGCTGACCTCCAGGCAGCTTGATCCAGCGCTTGGCGCCAAGTACGCGGGTACCGACGAGCGCCACTGCTACCAGCGACAAAACAGAGGCGAGGTAGAACCAGTGAACGTTTTCGAGCAACGCCTGATAGTTCACCAAGCTTGCAAGAAACATGAGGAATAGCCCAGCGATGATCCAGTAAATCTGCTTTTGCTGGAAGCCGATGAACTTAGTCTGTCGCGTGGCGCTGTAGATTTCGAGGACGCCAATGCCGCAGATAATCAGAACGAAGCCGAGCAGCACCCAATCAAAGTCACGGAATGAGATGAACCGGCGCATCAGTGCAGTCTGGGTCTCTCGACCGAGCGTGGAGCGCCGACGACTGCAGCAGTTCTGTAAGTTGCCAGGAGTGCCTTTGGATCGAACGGCACCGGAGCAGGATCATTTGCACCAATAGTTACTGTGCCCGCAGCCATGCGGTCGGAGAGTCCGTTCTCGGCCTTTCCATCACTCCAGACACCGGTGAGTTCAATGGGGTGTCCATCCTTGTCGACGGCCGCATAGTTCTCGTCGTGCCGGACGCGTCGTTGCTTATCGACGAAGGCCTTGATGATGGGTGCAACAAGTCGAGCGGCTAGTCGTCCATGCTCTCCGCCTTCAAACAAGATCGCGACCACAATGTCGGGATTGCGTCGCGGAGTCAGCCCTACGAACCAGCCGTTTTGCTTAAACTGGTCCCCTTTGGCACCGAGCGCTTTCCTTTTTGCCAAGCTCACCAACTGCGCGCTACCGGTCTTTCCTGCGAAGTCGATTCCCTGGAGGTGAGCGCTGGGAGCCGAGCCACCCGGATTCACCACTTCAGCCATCGCGTCGGTAATGGTGAGCCAATCCTGCTGGCGGATATCCACCCTTTGTACCTGCTTGTCACGCTTGGCTACTTCCAGATATTGCGAAGGAAGGTCGTCGGGAAAAGCTACGTGAGGCTGAACTAATCGCCCGCCGCTGGCGATGCCTCCGATCGCTCTGGCGAGCTGTACCGGAGTAACCGCGACAGCCCCTTGTCCGATGCCAACCGAGATGGTTTCGCCGGCGAACCACTTTTGCTTGAAGAGCTTCGCCTTCCACTCTTCCGAAGGCATCACTCCTGAGGCTTCCTGCGGGAGATCGATTCCAGTTTTCTTTCCAAGCCCAAAGGCCTGAGCATATTTTGCGATTCGATCAATACCCAGCTTCTCCGCCAAGGTGTAGAAAAACACGTCGCAGGATTGATAAATCGCTTTTGGCAGTTCGACATTGCCGTGACCACTGGTTACCCAGCAACCGAAGTGGTGTCCGTAGAAGACGGCACCGCCGCTGCAGTGCACATGCATGGTCTGAGCGATGTTTTCCTGAGTACCGGCTACCGCCATGATGATCTTAAAAACGGAGCCGGGAGCAAGCTGCGCCTGGGTGGCTTTATTCAGCAGCGGCTTGGCAGGATCTGAGATCAGCGCATTCCATTCCTTGTTGGTGATGCGGACCGAAAAGGCATTGGGATCGAACGTCGGCCGGCTCACCATAGCGAGGATCTCGCCCGTGTGGGGATCCATCGCGACCACTGCGCCGTTATGGCCTTCGAGGGCTTGCTCAGCAGCCATCTGAATATCGAGATCGATTGTGAGCTTCAGTGAGTGCCCTGCGACTGCCGGATCGGTACTGAGCCGTCCAACCTCTTTGCCGTGGCTGTTTACCAGAGCGCGCCGCGATCCATCTTTGCCAATGAGAATATCGTTGTAGAACTGTTCGACGCCGCTCTTTCCTACAATTGCTCCCGGCTGATATGCCTCG